>Ga0302276_10000032_pt1 | contig 124326 bp, 113 predicted proteins | sample III_Bog_N2_3_FD_198768 | JGI IMG/M metagenome (GOLD analysis project Ga0302276, IMG submission 198768) | Peat permafrost microbial communities from Stordalen Mire near Abisko, Sweden - III_Bog_N2_3 | ecosystem: Environmental > Terrestrial > Soil > Wetlands > Peat | place: Sweden: Abisko...
GCTGCGTCCACCAGTACCAGCGCAGCCAGTGGTGGAGCCCTTGCGGGAGCTTCGCTTCGCGCGCCTTGTTTCCCTTGCCGTGGTGTACGCGGATCACGCCGCGTTCTCCGTCGATGTCCGACACTTCTAGCGCGAGCGCCTCGGAGATCCGCAGCCCGGCGACATAAAGCACCAGGGCCAGCGCCCGATAGAGAGGGCGCTCGATCGCGCGGAGAACCGCCTGCACTTCCAGACGACTCAGCACCGTAGGCAACGGCGAATATCGCTTCGGCCACCGGATGAAGGACACGTGCCCCGGCATCCCGAGTGTCCTTCGATAGAGAAACACCACCGATGCCAACGCCATGCGCCGCGACGACGGAGTCCGGTACTTCGCGAACATCTCGTCGACGAACACCCGAACCTCGTCGCGCGACAGCTCCTGCAACGGCTTATCGAATCGGCGCTGCAGCGCCTCCGCGGTCTTCATGTAGTTGGAGCAGGTCGACTCGGCGTACCCTCCACGTGCCAGGTCCTGACGCATCTGATTGATTGGGTCCATGTGGCCTCCTTCGGCGCGCTGCCGGCCAGGGCAACGTCGACAACAAGGCGACCACGTCCAACTCGTCAGGTCAGGACCTGGCGCTTCTCACGCCCGACCCCGCCGCGTAGCGGCTTCGTTCGACCTCGAGGAACCGCACGACCGCGCCGCGGATCTCGACGCCCTCCTCGAGGAACCGCACGACCGCGTCGCGGATCTCGACGTCGACCGCGAGGAACCGCACGACCGCGCCGCGGATCTCGACGTCGACCCCGAGGAACCGCACGAGCGCGTCGCGGATCTCGACGTCGACCGCGAGGAACCGCACGAGCGCGTCGCGGATCTCGACGCCGACCTCGAGGTGGTGGCTTCGCCCCGATCGCCGCGCTCGTTCTGCCTCGAGCACCGAGGCAAGAGGTTCGACGTCGTGAAACCTCTCGCATCGCGTCTCTCGGCGCGCGTGGAGGGGCCCTCGGTGCTCGAAGAGACGCTCGCGGCCCTCGTGGAGCAGCGATGCAAGAGGTTCGACGTCGTGAAACCTCTCGCATCGCGTCTCTCGGCGCGCGTGGAGCGCCCCTCGGCGCTCGAAGAGACGCTCTCGGCCCTCGTGGAGCAGCGATGCAAGAGGTTCGACGTCGTGAAACCTCTCGCATCGCGTCTCTCGGAACGCGTGGAGCGCCCCTCGGAGCTCGAAGAGACGCTCTCGGCCTTCGTGGAGCAGCGATGCAAGAGGTTCGACGTCGTGACACCTCTCGCATCGCGTCTCTCGGAACGCGTGGAGCGGCCCTCGGTGCTCGAAGAGACGCTCTCGGCGTTCGTGGAGCAGCGATGCAAGAGGTTCGACGTCGTGAAACCTCTCGCATCGCGTCCCTCGGTGCTCGAAGAGACGCTCTCGGCCTTCGTGGAGCGACCCTCGGCGCTCGAAGAGACGCTCTCGGTGCTCGAAGAGACGCTCTCGGCCTTCGTGGAGCAGCGATGCGAGAGGTTCGACGTCGTGAAACCTCTCGCATCGCGTCCCTCGGCACGCGCGGAGCGACTCTCGGTGCTCGAAGAGACGCTCTCGGCGTTCGTGGAGCGACTCTCGGCGCTCGAAGAGACGCTCTCGGCGTTCGCGGAGCAGCGATGCAAGAGGTTCGACGACGGGGAACCGACACGTGGGAGCCCGCGCCAGCGACGGCGTGGGCTTCGATCGGGCTCCACCTCCTGGATTGCGCTGCTCCGGACTTCAGTCCGGGGCGCCCCAGGCTTCGAGGCAGGCTCTTCAGCCCGGACTCGGGTCGCTGGAAACTATCTCGATTCTACTGGGACGGTGGGACGCCAAGACGCACAGGCGCCGTGCAAGGCGTCCTGCCGTCCCCCCGTCCTAGTAGAATCCATTTACCCGCGGAGCGATTCGCCGCGTCCGTCGGGCGTCGCGGCGCCAGGTCCCGGCGCGCAGCTCACGCCTCGGCCTCCGCGATCGCCTCCACGGGTGTGTTCTTCTTCCCCGGGGTCACGTTCCACAGCTGCGCGATGATCGCCGCCCCCGCGAGCGCGAACGGGATCGGCACGAACGGCCACGCGCCCCATCCCCAGTGGTCGAGCACCCATCCCATGCCGATGCCGACGAAGGAGCTCGCCAGGTACTGCATGCCGTCGAAGAGCCCCGCCGCCGTCGCCGCCGCCTTGCGCCCTCCGAAGTCCATCGACGCCGCGCCGCCGACCATCCCGTGCGCCCGGTCGACGTCGAACCTCTTGCATCGGTGCTCCACGAAGGCCGAGAGCCGCCCCATGTTCCCGATTCTCGCGGCCTCGGTCGGCAAGAGCCTCCCTCCCTCCTTCCTCGAGAACTGGCGGGGAGCGCGGCCGCTCCCCGGACGCAGCCGGAGGGACGAGCAGGTGAACGGGGTCTGTGCCGGCCTACCGGGACGGCGGGACGGCGGGACAGAGGTGTCGACCAAAGCGTGTGAATGCAGCGGCTTACGTCACCGCGTGGGCGGAGCGGTCGACCCACCGTCCTGGCGTCCCAGTAGAAACACCGGAACGCTGTGGACGGGGATTGGGCTCCAAGGCGTCGTCTGGAAATAAGAGAATCACATCCATCATGCTCGACGCGGCTCGGCCGGCGCACTTCGACAGGCTCAACTGCCCCAGCACTCCTTCGCAAGGACGAGCGGAGGTGCCATCCCCGCGCACCACGCGGTCACGAACCCGTCCGCGCGGATGTCCGTCTCGTTGAACGCCGGGCCCCAGTAGCCCGACGTGATGTAGAAGCGGCCCGGGCTCCCCCAGAGGCCGGAGTACTGGAGGAAGACCTGCCCGTTCAGCGGAGCGCTCTTCTCTCCGACGTTGACGAGGCCGCCTCCCACCGTCGTGCGCCCGTCGGGCCACACGACGCGGCCGCCGCTCCAGGTCTCCTGGCGGACGAACGAGCCGAGATCCTCCTTGCTCACGGCGCAGGCCCTCGAGTCGAAGCAATCGCGGCCAGGGATGTCGCGACCGCTCGCGCGCGAGGTGTGACCGCCGATGTCCGAGTAGACGATCGGGTGCGTGCCGTCCCACTCGAGGCCACCGGCCGACGACCACTCGATGAGCCTGTGACCGAGCAGGCCGATCCGCGCGACGCTGCGGTCACGTCGCAGCACGACGTGCAGTCCCTCCCAGTCGCCGCCGTGATTGGCGAGGGCGCGATTGAAGGGGTAGAAGCGCCAGTACTGGATCGTGACGGTGCGCTCTCCACGCGGGTCGTCTCCGTCGCTGCTGCTCGGATAGACGTGCACGTAGGTCTTCCAGTGATGCGTGTCGCTGCTGCCTTGTTTCGCGGCGTCGGGGACGTCGGCGAGGAAGAACGTCGTGTGCTTCCGGTCGCTGCGAGAGCCGTCGGAGGAGATGCGGAGCCCGTCGCAGGGAGACGATGCTTCGTGGTGGAGCAGCTGGGCCTGCGTCGGCGCGTCGACCACCAGGAGAGGCTCGCGCCCCGCGGAGCAGCGGTCGTCCCGGAACTCGAGCGAGGTCTTCGTGAGGAAGTCGTCGACGTCGGTCGGGAACACCGTCTCGGCGCTCGAGTGGATGACGACGGGCGCGAACGTCTCGGCGAGCGCTGTCTCGCACGCGTCATCGAGGCCGTCGCCGTCCGCGTCGAGGGTGATCGCAGCGCAGAGGGGCGCCCCGGCCGTGACGGCGACAGGAGCGATGCTGTGGCGACAGCCCGCGAGCGTCGCGAGGCCACCGAGGACCGCGAGCACTACCGAGGATGTCGTCATCGCGCCGAGGCCGGTGTCGCTCGCCGGATTCAGCAACGGCGGCCCATGTGGCGGGTCCACTTCCGGGCGAAATTGCGTAGGGTCATGGGAGAGATGCACCATCCTGACATTCCCCGTCTGCCAGTGCTCCGGTTTGCGCGGTGCGCCTCGAGCATCGCGACGCTCTCTCTGCCGTTGCTCCTCTCGCTCACGAGCTGTCAGGTGCTCAATCGCCTCAGCGGCAATGACACCATCGACCTCAGCCGCGCGACCGTGCGCCAGATGACCGTCTCGCTCCGCAAGCCGGAGCAGACCATTTGCCCTCGCGAGCAGGTGCAGATGGCGGTCATGATGACCGCGATCCCCGACGGTGCGAAGGAGGAGAAGACCTTCGAAACCTGGGTCGGCCGCGGCAACGTGAACAAGAACGACCGGCTGGACTTCAGCGCATTCACGTTCCAGTCCGAGCAGGGCCAGTTCGACAAGGACGGGTGGATGGCGCCGCTCCAGTCGCTGCAGGCGACGGCGGGGCACGAGTTCGTCGTGCGCGCGACCTACAACCCGTCGCCGACCATCCACTCGTACGTGAAGAAGTGGAGGCCCGATTACGCATGCATCACGGCCGCGACGCTGGCAGGCACGGGCGGCGCCGCTGGAGCGCCTGGCAAGGACGGCGCGGCGGGCAAGATCGGCGACATGGGCGGAGTGATGAGCTCGGGCAGCGACGGGCTGGACGGCGCGGCGGGCGCGGTGGGGACGGAGGGCTCGCGTGGCGGCGTGGGTCCGGCCATCCACGCGGTGGTCACGTACGTGAAGACGCCGTTCTACGAGAAGCTCATCGCCGTCCGCCTCTCCGGCGCGATCACCGACTTCTTGCTCGTGCACCCGGGTCGCCCCTTCGCGATTCATGCCGTCGGGGGGCCCGGAGGACCTGGCGGAGCCGGAGGGAACGGCGGGGCGGGCGGGAACGGCGCGTCGGGGAACCCGGGCGGCCACGGCGGTGTGGGGGGCATGGGAGGCGCGGGTGGACGGGGCGGGCGCGGAGGCGCGGGCGGCTCGGTCGACGTCGTCTGCGACGCGCGGTTCCCGGAGCTCGTTTCGCTCATCGGCGTCGACGCGCCAGGAGGGCCCGGAGGACCAGGGGGCGCGCCCGGGCATGGCGGACAGCGGGGAGCCGGGGGCAAGGGGCAAGTGCCGGCCAACGCACCGATGGCCGCAGTCGACGGTGCCAGCGGCCACGCAGGGAACGACGGCGTCGTCGGGGCTCTCGGCGCGCGCGGGGAGGACGGCACGTTCGGCGCCAAGCTCGGCCCGATCGGCGAGGCGTTCGCCGGTCTGCCGGACATCACGGTGCTCGGCCCGGGCGCCGCCGCGCCTCAAGCTCGGCCGCAGCATCCTTCGCACTGACGCGCGGACCGAGCTGAGCTACCGTTATCGATCGCTCCGGGAGTCGTCGAACGACGCGGCCCGGATTGTCGAGAGAGGAGGAGCGAGCGTTGCGTCTGGCAGAGAACACCATCATTGCCGGGCGCTTTCGCCTGAACCGCCCGCTCGGCCAGGGGGGGATGGGCGCCGTGTGGCACGCCACGCACATCGGCCTCGACATCCCGTGTGCGGTGAAGTTCATCGAGGGCTCGCGGACGGATCACCCCGAGGCCCAGGCTCGCTTCGAGCGCGAGGCGAAGGCGGCGGCGCAGCTGCGCAGCCCCCACGTCGTCCAGATCCTCGATCACGGGATCTGCGAGGGGACGCCGTACATGGCCATGGAGCTCCTCGAAGGGGAGGATCTCGGCCAGCGCCTCGCCAGGCTCCGGTGCATGGAGCCCGTCGACGTGTACGTGATCCTGAACCAGGTGTGCCGTGCCCTGACGAAGGCTCACGCCCTCGGCGTCGTGCACCGCGATCTGAAGCCCGAGAACATCTTCCTCGTGCGCGACGACGACCGCGAGATCGTCAAGGTGCTCGACTTCGGCATCGCGAAGCGGCACGTCTCCGAGGACGTCAGCGTCGGCACCAAGACCGGCACACTGCTCGGTACGCCGCCGTACATGAGCCCCGAGCAGGCGCAGGGGACGAAGACGGTGGATCACAGGAGCGACCTCTGGTCGGTTGCGGTGATTGCGTTCGAGTGTCTGACAGGCCACCTGCCGTTCAACAGCACCGCGCTGGGTGACCTGCTCATCCAGATCATGGTGTCCGAGCTCCCTGTTCCGTCGAAGTACGGGCCCACACCGCTCGGCTTCGACGCGTGGTGGCGGAAGGCGGCGGAGCGCGATCCCGCGAAGCGGTTCCAGAGCGCGAAGGAGCTCGCCGACGCTCTCGCCATCGTGTGCGACGTATCGCAGGTCTCGAGCATCGTCGATCGTTCTGCGCTCCTCGCGAGCGCCGCGCGAGCAGGGTCGGCGCCCCAGCTCGAGCCCGTCCCGCTCGTCAACCCGCGCCTGCCCACGGATCAGTATCCCGCCACGCTCGACGTCTCTCCGCACATGCCTCCGACCGCGCTCACGCCGCCGCGGCCGTCGCCAGTCGTCCCGGTCGTACCCGCCGCCGTGGCATCGGCGCCGAAGTTGTCGCCGGAGCCGTCGTCGTCCGCACCCGACGTGCGTCGAGCTCGACCGACGCCGATCCTGCGTATGGTGCAGACCACGCCCGTCCCGATATCGCACACGTTCACCGAGGGGGCGCCGAAGCGCCAGAGAGCGCTCCGCGTCGCGCTCCTCGCGGGGTCGGCGGTCGCGCTTCTGTGCGCCGTGGAGATCGTCGTCGTGATGGTCGGAAAGCAGCAAGCGCCGGCGGCGGCGACCCTCGCTGCGGCGAGCGCCGCGCAGACGAGCTCCGCTGCAGCACCGGAGCCGGCATGGACGACCGCTGCAGCGTCTGCGACGACGGCAGACCCCCCCGCTCCCCGGCCTTCCACGCGCCGAACGACTGCGAGCCCCGAAAGGAATGTGGCGCCTCCCGCCGCGGTCGCTCCCGCCGCCCCTCCGCCGCGAACCCAGCCCACCGCGGCGCCGAAGCCCCCAGTGAAACCACCTCCCGCCGGCTCGGCTCCGGCAGACATGGGATTCTGACCGGCAATGGACTTCTCGGAGCTCTTCCCGCGTCGGTTCGTCGCGCCAGCCGCGCTGGTGGCGTTCACTGCGCTCGTCCCTGCACGTGCGCTGGCCGAGGACGCGAAGACGATGGCTCGTCAGCTCGGCCAGCACGGCGCCGCAGCCCTCGCGACGGGCGAGTGGCAGCAAGCCGACGATGATTTCCGCAAGGCAGACGCTCTCTTTCACGCCCCCACGCTGATGCTCGGCCTCGCGCGCGCCGAGAGTCACGAAGGGAGGGTCGTGGAGTCCTGGGAGCACTACCGCCGCATCATCAAGGAGAACGTCACGAGCACGCCGGTGTTCGCGGCCGCGCTGCACGACGCGGTCGCGGAGATCGCCACGGTCGAACGCCGCCGGTCGCGCCTCACCATCTGCTTGACCGGGGTCGTCGAGGCAGACGCTCCGCGCGTGACGGTCGACGAAGCGCCGCTGAAGCCGGAGGCGCTCGGCGTCGAGCGCTTCATCAACGCCGGACACCACAGGATCGCAGTCTCGGCGGACGGCTTCAACGCGGTGACGCGCGTCGTCGACCTGACGGAGGGGAACGGCGAAGTTGTCACGATCCCCCTCGAACGGGTCGACCGCGCGATCAAGCCCGTCGTCGTCGAGGCTCCCATCGCGCCATCGCTGCCGCCGCTCCCGGTCGTCGCACCTCCCGAGGTCAGCGAGCCTGTCGCGCCGCCTCCCAGCCCATCGCATCGCCGGACGTACGTGATCGCAGCCTTCACGGTCGGAGGTGCGGGCCTCCTCCTGGGTGCGATCACGGGAGGGGTCGCGCTGAGCGAGCACGGCACGCTGAGCACCGCATGCGCGAACGGTACATGCCCGAAGAGCAGCGCGTCGGAGCTGAGCACCTATCACGCGATGAGCACGGTCTCGACCATCGGGTTCATCGTCGGCGGGGTCGGCGTCGCCGGTGGGGCCGTTCTGCTGCTCACGGCGCCGAAGCCGGAGAAGACGAGCGCGCAGGTGCGACCCTACCTCGGCCTCGGTTCGGTGGGGGCGGTGGGGAGCTTCTAGTCAGGTACCGACTCGCACCTTCACAAGATGTGAGAGTGCGAGAACACGCGTGCGCCGCGCGAAGCGTCGTCCGAGCGCGGGCTCCTGCACCTGCCCGGGCTGCGCGTGCGCCCCATAGAGGTGCGGGTGACTGCGCTCCAGTCAGCTAGAGGCCGACGCACGACCCCGCGGTGCATGTCTGCAAGAGCGGCGTGCAGATCTTGCCGCACTTGCCGCAGTTCGAGGTGTCGTTCTGCTCGTTCACGCACTTCGTGCCGCAGACGCTGAGCCCGGTCGCGCAGGCGCAGGCGCCGTTGACGCAGGTCTCACCGGTGATGGTGCAGGAAGTGCCGCATTTGCCGCAGTTCGAGTCGTCGTTCTGCTCGTTGACGCACCTGGTGCCGCAGGCGCTGAGGCCGGTGGCGCAGGCGCAGGCGCCGTTGACGCACGTCTCACCTGTGATGCTGCAGGTGGTGCCGCACCCGCCGCAGTTTGCGTTGTCCTTCTGCTCGTTGACGCACGCGCCGCCGCACACGCTGAGCCCGGCAGCGCACGCGCAGACGCCGTTCGCGCAGAGCTCACCGGTCACGGTGCACGCAACGGCGGTCTGCCACTCGTAGTTGGAACCACAAATCTCGGTGTGCTGGAGATCGGAGCACTGGACGATGCCCGGCGTGCACGCCCCGCCGCAGCCGCCGTCGAAGCAGGCATACGCGCAGGCTGCGCAGCTCGCACCGCACGCGCTCGGGTCCGTCTTGGTGTTCACGCACGCTCCCGCGCACTGCGTGAGCCCGTTCGCGCAGCTCGACGCGCAGCTCGCGCCGCCGTCGTCCGTCGCGCAGACCTTGGGGCTTGCGCACGACGTCCCGCATGCCCCGCAGTGCTCGGTCGTCGCGAGGCTCGTCGGACAGCCCGCATCATCGCCCGCGCCCGCGTCGCACGGCGTGCTGAAGCCGGGGGCGCACACGAACGCGCAATGCCCGCCGCTGCACGTCGTCTTGGTCGGGTCGACGTGGCTGGCGGAGAGACAGCTGTGGCCGCATCCGCCGCAGTTGTCGGGATCCACTTCGGGGTTCACGCACGCTCCCCCGGCGACGCAGATGATCTCCGGCGCGGGACACGAGGGGCCCGTGTCCTTCGTCATGCCTGCGTCCTTCTCCGTCGCATCGCTCTTCGCGGCGTCGACACCCGCGTCGTACGGATGTTGGGCGTCCGCTGGCGCATGGCCCGCGTCGTGGCCCGCGTCCGTCGTCGCGTCCACGTGCTCCTGCTGCCGAGGCCCGTCCTTCGTGACGTCGGAGCGCGCGTCGACCGTCGTCGCGTCGTGACCCGGCCCCCCGGCGTCTGCGGTGAGCGTGAAGTCACCGAGGATGGCGTCGCACGCGGCGAGCGCGAACGTGGAGACGAGCGCGAAGATCGCATAGCGGACACGCACCAAGCCCCCCGCGCTCACTCTCATCCGAGCCTCCCGATCGTGAACCGCCACAGTCCTTCGTATCAGAGCCCCGCTGTGCACGCCACGAGCGGGTCAGCCGCTCGGATGTCGTTCGCCCGCCCCCGGCGCTCTCAGAGCGACGAGAAGAACGACCAGATGACGGCCGGCGCGTTTGCCCAGATCTGGTGCCCCATGCCGGGAATCTGGCAGAGCACGACCGGATTCGCCCCGCAGCCCGTCGTCGCCTTGCAGTCGCTGTTCAGCGAAGACGTCGTCGTGGGCGCCGGCGGAGGGATCATGAAGTTCGTCCCGGTGCAGCTGTTGCTCGAGGTCCCGCAGTTGTTCGCGCTGTCGGCGCAGCCGTTCGCGGTATCCCAGTACGACTCCTCCTCGAGCGCGTTGCACGGGTCGACCGTGCCGTCAGCGAGACCGTGGATGATGATCGCAGGGACCGGACCGGTGGTTCCGACGCAGTAGTTCGGAGGCACCCACGTGCCGGCGAGGGAGTCGTTCCAGCTCGGCTTGATCCCGTTGCCGAAGGGCATCGCGCCCGACTGGGGCGCCGTTCCGTTGATGATCATCGCCCGCCACCGACCGAACTGGCTGGAGAGATAGCCGCCCGAGCTCATCCCGGTGATCCAGATCTTCTTCTTGTCGACGCAGTACGTTTTCTCGAAGTACTCGACCATGGTGTCGAAGAAGTCCACGTCCTCGTTGCCCGAGGGCTCGTCGCTCATCGCCGGCACGGGTTGGCCCGGAGTGTAGCTGTACGGGTCCGGATTCCCGGTCGGGTTGGAGTTCACCGGGGCGCCGGGGTCGTGATAGAGGTCCCAGGCGCGCGTCGCGCCGCTCGGGTCGGTGTAGTTGTTGGTGCCGTCGGGGTAGACGAAGATCGCGGAGCCGCCGGCGGCCGCCGCGGCGGCTTCCACCGGGAAGCTGCTGTACATGCCCGCGCCGTTCCCCCCGTCGCCGTGGAAGGCGAACAGGAGCGGGACGAGGTGCGACGAGTCGCACGTGGCGGGGATGGTGACGTCGTAGGTGCGCGTGACGGTGCCGGTCGCGGTCTTGACGTCGATGGTGACCCCGGTGCTGTGCGCGCCGAGCGGCGCCATCACGGTGTGGCTCGCGTCGTGGCCCGTGTCGTGGCCTGCGTCGACCGGCGGGGGAGGCTGCACGACGTCGTGGCCGAGGGGAGCGTCCGTGCCGGAGTCGCACGACTCGCAGCCATGGCCAGCGTCGACCGGCTTCTTCGCGTCGTGTCCCGCGTCCTTCGGAGGATCCTTCGCATCGGTCTTCGAGCTGGCGTCGGGGAAGCTCGACCCCGAATCGGGCGAGCCGGTGCTCTTCGGGGTGCTCGAGCAGGACGCGCAGATCGCCAGCGACACCATGAGCGGCGTGCTCGCGGAGACCAGGCCGTGTCGAAAGGAAAAAAGCATGGCGTTCAGTTTAGCGGAAATTCGCTGAGGATGAGACAGAGAGGGTACGTGCGGCGTCGGCGGGTGGTTTCACTGGTGCATCGACCGCCACAGAAGCGCAGCGCCGACGAGCGACGAGAAGACGAAGAGGCCGACGACGATGGGGACCATCATGCTGGGCGCTCGCTTCGGCTCGCGATCCTCGATGATGAGCGTCGGCATCCTGGCCCTGTAAGACCGCTCGCTCGCGGCAGAAGCCTCCGCGGCGATATCGGCTGCGGATCGCGGGTCGGCGACCGTGTCGTCCTCGCCGCGCGCGTCGTGATGCACGGTGGCCTGAACCTTGTTCTTCGCGTGGCCCTTCTCGGGGCGTGACACGGCGCGCGGTGGCTGGCTGCGGATGAGCGCGCGCAGCGCGATGAAGTCGTCGCGCATCTGCTGCGCGCTCTCGTAGCGCTGCGCGGGGCGGCGGCGGGTCGCGCGCGTCACGATCGTGCGCAGCCCGTCCGCGATGGGGTCTTTGGGCTCGATCTGGATCTCGGGCGTTTCTACGGTGAGCTTGCGTCGTGCGAGGTCGCGCTCGTCCTCGGAGGCGAACGGGTAGTAGCCCGTCATCGCACGGTAGAGGATCGACCCGACGGAGTAGAGGTCGGAACGCTCGGTCACGTCGCGAGCGTTCAAGATCTGCTCGGGCGCCATGCACTCGAGCGTGCCGAGGGCGACATGCGATCCCGTGAGCGACTTCTCCGATTCGAGGTTCTTCGCGTCGCGCACGAGCCTGCTCAGGCCGAGGTCGAAGATGACGACCCGTCGGGAACCGTCCGCCTTGTGACAGAGCATGATGTTGTTCGGCTTCAGATCGCGGTGGATGATCCCCACCGCGTGGAGGTCGCAGACGCCGTCGAGGATCTGCGCGCCGATGTCGACGGCGTCCTCCACCTTGAGGAGCCCCGCCCCGAGGAGGTCGCTCATCAGCTCGCCGTCGATGTACTCCATCACGAGGACGACGCCGAACTCCGGGTCGACGATGAAGTCGACCATGCGCGCGACGTTCGGGCTCCGCACGCGCCCGAGCAGCTCCGCTTCGCGGTGGAAGCGAGTGACCTGCTCCGGGTTCGCGGCGGCCGCGGCGAGGAGCACCTTGAGCGCCACACGTTCGCCCGTCTCGTCCTTCACGCCGCACCAGACGGCGCCGAACGCACCCTCTCCGACCTTGCGCTCGATCCTGTAAGCGCCGAGCTCGGCTCCGGGGTACGGCTCCATCGCGCAAAGCAACCTATCAAGGTTGGCGCTGGGCCGCACGCGGCGCGTGATACCGTCGGCTGCCAATGTCCTCGGGGCAAGGTTCGGACGACGGCGCGACCGTGAAGGACTCGCTGCCCACGTCCGGCGAAGCGCCAGCACCGAACGCGGCGGACGCCTCTGCGCACGAGACGCGCCGCGACGTCGGCGTGGCGCTGCGCAACGCGCTGAAGCTCGGCTCCTCGCTCCTGGCGACGTGGGCGGTCGGCCTCTACGTCCAGTTCGACATCCCCAGGCAGCTCGGCCCGGAGCGCTACGGCGGGAGCTATTGCTACGCCGAGGCGTTCACGAGCGCCGTGTTCGTCGTCTGCAGCCTCGGTCTCGACACCTACATCCAGAAGTCGGTGTCGGCGAACCCCCGGCACGCCTCCGATTTCTTCGGGACGATGCTCACCATTCGAGGCGTCCTCTCGGCGTTCTTGCTCGGCGGCATGTTCCTCTACCACCGGGCGGTGCACCCCGGTCAGAACGAGATGCTGGCGGCGGTGATGGTCTACGGCGCCACGCAGGTCTTCCTGACGCTCAACGCGTCCCTGGGGGCGCTCCTGCAGTCCGCGACGAAGGTCGGCCGGCTCGCCGTCAGCAACGTGGTCACCAAGCTCCTCTGGGGTGGGGGCGTCATCGTCGCTCTGCATTTTCATGCTCCGGTGTGGGTAGTCATCCTCCCGATGCTGCTGACCGAGATCTTCAAGTCCTGCGTGCTCGGCTGGGTCGTCCGCGGCGCGCTCGACCTGCGGCTGACCATCGACTTCCCCGAGGCACGGCGCGTCCTCTGGGCGAGCGGCGCCTTCTTCGTGAACACCGCGGCGTTCACGATCGGCGGTCAGCTCGACATGTCGATGATGAAGGACCTGTCGTCAGGCGAGGAGGCCGGCTGGTACGGGGCGGCCAAGAAGATAGCGAACGTGTCGACCCTGCTGTCGCCGGTCGTCGGCGCGATCCTCATGCCCCTCTTGACCCGCGCGCGCGCGCGGTCCGACGAGGAGTTCTTCACCGTCCTCCGCCGATCCACCGAGGCGGTCATGGTCGGGGCGATCCCCGTCACGATGATGCTGTCGGTCGGCGCGGACGTGTGGATTCACATCCTCTACCGCAAGAATTTCGACCCCGCGATCAGCACGCTGCGGGTGCTCGCCCCCTCGTTCGTGCTCACGTACATGAACGTGCAGCTCGCCAACGCGCTCATCCTCTTCGACCGCGGGTGGCAGGTCACGCTGGTGTCGATCGGGAGCCTCGTGCTCCAGCCCTTCCTCATCACGCTCATGGTCCGCTTCGGGGCGGAGCACCTCGGCGTCGGCGGCGCCGGCCTGGCGAACGCGTTCGTCTTCTCGTTCCTGGAGCTCTTCAGCGTGATGGGCTTCGCCTTCTACCTGGGGCGACGGGCTGTCGACGCGCGCTGCATGTACGCGATCTTCGGTTCGCTCGGCGCGTTCGCCGCCGTGGCGCTGCTCGACCGTCGCATCGTGGGGCTCGGTCCGGCGCGACTCGTGGTCGACGCGGTCGTCTACACGATCCTCATCTTCGTCACGCGCGCAGTCCGTGTGCAGGACGTGCGCGCCGTCCTCGCCATTGCGATGGAGCGTCGCCGAGCCCGAGCGACGGGAGGGTAGGCGCTCGTGGCTCCTACGCGACCGCTTCGCCGAGGACGGGAAGCTTGAGACGGTCTCGTACACGCCGCGGCTCGTAGAAGACGCCGCTGCCGAGGTCTGCGAGCGCGGCGAAGACGAGGATGAGGAGCATCGTCAGCAGCCCGCCGCCCACTCCGACGAGCAGGGTGACGGGTGACTTCGGGCCGAGCGGGTATTCGGCGGGGTGGACGACCTGGTAGCGGTGGTTGAAGTTCGCGTCCGCCGTCCGCTCCTCGATCTTCGCCTCGTCGATGCGGTTCCTCAGGGCCTCGACGCGTCGGAGCGCGGACTCGAAGCGATCCTGCACCTCGCCGCGCTGCTCTGCCGTTCGCTCCGTGCCTTGATTGTCGACGGTCGGCGCGGCGGCCGTCGCGCTGCCGCGGCTGACGTGAGCGTGCTTCTGACTGTCGTCGCTGGGCAGCTTGCTTTGCAGCGTAGCCTCTTCGCTCTTCAGCGCGCTCATCGCGGGCGGGTCTTGCCGGGTAGCGTCGATCGTCGCCTTCAGGGCCACCACGGCCGGGTGTGCCGGCGCGTAGGTCGTGCTCATTTCGGTGAGCTGGTTGTTCAGCTCCGCGAGGCGCCGGTCACGCTCCTCGGTGATGCCGCGCAGCTGCGACTGGACCTCGGTGAGCCGTGTCTTGGTGGCCTGGACGTCGACGTCGGGTCTCGGCGGCGGCGCCGCAGGGCGCGGGGCGTCGCGCGATTCCCGGGAATCCCGCGAGATCGGCGCGGCCGCGACCGGGTGGCGCACGTCGTTCAGCGTCGCCGATGCGCGCTCCATCTCGGTGCGGGCGTCCTCTGCGTACCGCTCGAGGATCGTGATCGACTCCGGGATGACGCCGACCTCGGTCGCGTATCGAGCCGCCGTGAACTTTTCGACGGCAGCGTGGATGATGTCGTGCGCGAGGACGGGATCAGGCCAGTCGACCGAGATGATGACCGTGCTCGTCTCGATGTTGACCTTGAGCTGGTGCTCGAGGACCGCCGCCAGGGTGTTGAACTTTGCTTCGACCGTCGGGACCGGACGACCGATCTTCGGCCCGAAGCGATCGATCAGGCGCCGGATCGGCGAGAGGTTCTGGTCCCACCGCTCGACCAGCTTGCAGTCCTTCACGATCGCCTCGATGTTCGACCGCGATCGGATCTGCTCCTCGTACTCCTTGGCGTCGCGCTTCTCGTCGGGGGTGATGGTGTTGTTCTGGCCCATCAAGGCCGCGGCGAAACCGCTGCGGAGGACGAGGACGCGCGCCTCGACCTCGTACGTGCGCGGCGCGAGATACTCGGCCACCATCGTGAGCGCGAGACCCGCCACCAGGACGAGCACGGTGAGCGGCTTGCGTCTCCGCGCGGCGCGCGACGCGAACGTCATCGTCTCGAGGAGAGACTCTCGCTCTTCATCGGGGTCGATCTCCATGCGGAGCGCGGGCCCCGCTGCGGTGGCGGCGGTCTTCCGCTGCTGGGGGATCGGGTGAAAGAGGGTCTCTTCTCGCGCCATGGGGTGATCTCGCTGTAGGTGAAGCTGTTCGCGCGCGCTCTCGTTACTCGACGACGACGATGTCGCCGGCCATCAGGCCGAAGCTGACCGCCTTCGGGATGCCCGCGCGCAGATCCGTGAGCCGGAATCTCACGCGTCGATCGAGCCCCTTCCTGAGGATGAAGATGCGATCGGGGCTGGCGTAATCCGACAAGCCCCCGGCGTCGGCGAGCGCGACGAGCACGCTCGAGCCGGAGTCGATGGTGAACGTCCCGGCGTTCTTCACCTCGCCGAGGACGGGGATGAGGATCTGCGCGGACTGCTCGACGCTCACCGTCACGACGGGCGCGACGACGACCGACTTCAGCTTCACCTCGATCTCCTTCGCGATCTCGGCCGGCTTCCGACCGCGCACGAGGATCTCGCCCGCCATCGGGATGGTGATCTTGCCGTCGGAGCGAACCCGCTCGTGCGTGGAGATGGCGTCTTGGTTGTAGACGCGTACGTTGACGGTGTCGACGTCGCGGATGACGAAGTCCTTCGCCTCCGTGGCCGGCGGCATCTCTTCGACCCAGGTGTACGCACCGACCGTTCCGGCGCAGCCAGGGAGACTTGCGACGGCGAGGAGAGCGCCGGCGGACAACGCGAGGATGTGGCGGAACGGATTCATGGGTGCCTACCTTACGGTGTTTGACCGGCGAGGGGCCGGGAGAACGGGAAGAGCGATCACTGAGACTACCGGACGTTGCGCGAAGACTTGCCCGTGACCTCGCGGAGGAGCTGACGGGCGAGAATCGCCGGGAACTCTGCGTCTCGCACCAGGTATCGCTGGACCATCCGCTTCGGGTCCTTCCCGAGGCGATGGAGCCACTCGAGGCCGACGCGCGACATCCACTGCGGCGCGCGTACGGCCGTCCCCGCGAGGAAGTCGAGCGAGGCGCCCACTCCGATGAGCACCGCAGGAGCGAGCGCGGTCGCGACGTCGTCGATCCAGATCTCCTGCTTCGGCGCTCCGAGGGCGACGAGCACCACGTCGGGCTTCGTCTCCTTGATGCGCGCGATCTCGGCAGCTCGCTGCGCGGGAGGGGCGGCGAGATCGATGTGCGCGGGGTCTCGCCCGACGATCTTCAGCGTCGGGCAGCGCTCGAGGAGCCGCTTCGCCGCCGTGTCCGCGACGCCGTCCATCCCGCCGAGCAGGTACACGCGCCACCCACGCATCGCTGCCCGATCCATGAGCGGCAGCATGAAGTCCGAGCCGGACACCTTCTCCGGCAGGCGTACGGACCGGAGTCGCGAGAGGGCCACCAGCGGCATCCCGTCGGCGAACGAGAGATCGGCGCGCGCGTACGCCTCTGCGAAGCGGGTGTCGTGCTCCGCGAGGACGACATGGTCGACGTTCGGCGTGTAGACGCGCCCTCCACGCCCGGCCTGCACGAGCGCGTCGAACGCGTCGAGCGCCTCGTCGAACGTGAGCGCGTCGACCCAGACTCTTCCGTAGAAGAGCCCCGTGCGCGCCCGCGCCGGAGGCGAGCCAGGTGAAGCGACCGAGTCGGGCGTCGTGGGCACGGCGTCCTATGCGTGCCTGAGGATCACGGTGCCGAGGAAGCGGTCGCGACCGACCTGCTCGATGGTCTGCTGGGTGTTCGCGAGCCGCGACTCGCCGACGAACACGCAGAGCATCGAGGCGTCGGCGGCCTGCGCGATGGGCACCGAGATCGGGTTGTAATGAGGGTACTGAAGGACGGTGATGGCGCGCGTGCCGCGCGCGGCGAGGGACCGCATGCGTGCCTGGATCGACGCCATGCTGCGGAGCTCGACGTTGCGAGCATCGAGGACGACGAGCGGATGCCCGAGCTCCTCGGAGATCCGCGCGAGCATCCCGGCGACCCGCATGGTCGCCTCGGGCGAGCGCGGAGACGAGCCGATCAGCGCGAGCGAGACCCAGTCACGACCCTGCGCGCGGAGCCAGATGCGCTGCCACGACGCGTCGATCGGGCCGGTCGGAAGCTCGGCGGGCGGCGGCCCCGACGGGTGCGGCACGGGCTGCTGCGACTGCTGCGACGGCCCCTGCTGCTGCTGCTCCATCATCGCGGCGCCCGGCGGAATCGTCGGCATCCGCGGGCGCCCGATGGCAGGACCGTAGTTCGGGGGCGCTCCCCCTTGCGGGCCCGTCGCTCCGGGCGGGAAATCCTTGGAGGACTTCACGACGGGTGGCGCTCACGGGCATCGTGCGAAGAAGTCAGCATCATACTGGGGCGCCAGTCTACGCGAATCTCGGGCGGAAGAACCACGCCTTTCCGTCTCACACTCCGGGCAGGCCGAGCGCAGCGCGCATGATCGCCTGCGCAACCTTCGGCGCGTGCGCTCGCTCGAGGTACGCATAGGCCCCGAGCCTCAGCTTCTCCTGGAGCTCTGGCGAGCGCGCGAGCTCCACCACTCGCGCCGCGAAGTCGGCCGCATCCTTGGCGATGAAGAGCTCGCGTCCGTCCACGAGGTCGAGCCCGGCAGCGCCGTCCGGGGTCGTCACCACTGGCACGCCTGCTCGGAACGCCTCCAGCAGCTTGATCCGCACTCCAGAGCCTCCGAACACCGGCGCCACCATGGCCGACCACCTCGCCTCATGGGGGGCGAGCTCGCGGACGAAGCCGAGCGTCTTCACCCCTTCGACCTGCCAGGCCGGAGGGACGACCGGGCCAGCGGGCCCCTCGGGAAGTCCCGAGCCCACGATCGACAGCGTCAGCTCAGGCGCGGCTCGCCGGACGTGCGGCCACACCTCACGGCAGACCCAGTCGAGCCCCTGCGCGTTCGGTCGCCACGCGAGGCTTCCGACATATCCGAGCTCGGGTGGCGACGCCGGCGAGGGCGTTCGAGCCTCGTAGGTGACGGCCTGCGGCACGACGTGGGCGCGCACCCCCGCGAGCTGTTCGAACACGACGGCGTCTGCCTTCGAGATGGCCACCGCCGCGTCTACCTTTTGCATCGACTCCGCCTCGAACGTGCGCGCACGTCGCCACTCGCGCTGCGCGATCGGCTGGAGCAGCCCCTTCTTCTCCTTCGCGAACTGGCCGAAGAAGTCGCTCTCGACGTTGTGCTGCTCGAGCACCACACGCGCCTTCGGAGCGACTCGCCGCACCTCCGGCAGGTAAATCGCCATGCCGAGGTGGTCGAGGTAGACGACGCCATACGAGCGAGCGCCCAGCTCCGCGACGATCGCGCGCCGCACCGCGCGGCCGTCCCATTTCGCGGCGAGGTAGGGGACACGGTTCGCCAGCCGGACCATGAGCAGGCGCGGCACGTGGCTCGGGTGCTTGAAGATGTGGATGGGGTGGAAGACGAGCGGGGCGACGGAGACCTTGGGGATAGCCGCCTCGAGCGCTCGGGCATCGGTCGTGCTGACGTCGCCTTCGTGGAGCGCGAGGACGCGCACCGATTCGACCTCCGGAAGGGAGGCCAGGAGGCGCAGCTCGGCCAGGCTTCGGACGCGACCACCGCCCGTAGGGGGGAAGGGGAGCTCCGTCGTCAGATAGAAAACGTGCATCGAAGGGGCGTGCGGCTCGTGAGCGCTGGCGTGGGAGGCGACGGCGAACGCAGGATGCGACGCGCGCGACTCATGGTACACAATGTGCGCGTGAGAAGGCATGGGACAGCGAGCGCGTCGGCGGTCGGCATGCTCGGCATGCTCGGTGCGCTGGCGCTCTCCATCGTCAGCTGCGACAGCATCAAGACGCTCATCTCGAGCGCGACCGATGACCCACCTGCGGTGCTGCCCGTGTCGCCCAATCAGGGTGGCGAGTGGCTGCGGACGGAAAAGAACCGGCTGCTCCTGCCCGACGGCACGGCGTTCCACGGGCGCGGCGTGAACATCCACGACACGCGGTCGTGCGACGCGTGCTCCTTCGAGCCTCCGCACCCCGACGAGGTCATCCGCCGCGTCGACGAGGTCGTCGACCACTGGAAGGCGAACTTTCTCCGCCTCACGCTCGAGAGCTACGCCAAGGCCGACAAGCGCGAGAATTGGAAGAGCGCGCTCGACGACGACGCATACCTGAAAGACATCGTCCGCATCGTCGACCACATCTCGAAGAAGCCGGGCGTGTACGTCGAGCTGAGCGTCTGGCACGACCCGTCGCTCGACACGATGGGCTGGCCGACGGACAAGACCCGCACGCTCTGGGAGAAGCTCGTCCACACGTTCGCGAAGAACCCGCGCGTCCTGTTCGGCGTCGTCACGGAGCCGGAGCAGAACCAGGACGGCAAGATGGACGCGTTCGCCTGGGATGCCATCAACAAGACGGTGGAGACGATCCGCACGGCCGAGGGCGCCGGGCCTCACCACATCGTCGTCGTCCAGGGGACGCGCATGTGGAGCCGGCGGCTCGACTATTACGTCAGCCACCCGATCACGGCAGGCGGCGGCATCGACGTCGCGTACGAAAGCCACGCGTACGACAACCGCCAGAAGATCGACGCGCTCCTCGACGGGCCCGCCAAGACGCTGCCTGTCATCATCGGTGAGTTCGGGCCGGTCGACGACGAGCACCTCGCGCACATGACGATGGACGACTGCTCCTACCTGATGGACCGCGCCGAGGAGCGCGAGATCCCCTACCTCGCATGGACGTTCCACATGCGCTGCCCGCCGAACCTGCTCGTCGACAACTCTGCCAACTCCTGCGGCGTGGGCATGCCGCTCGAGCCGACCCCCTGGGGCAAGCTCCTGAAGGACAAGCTCGCGCAGCCGTATGGCGCGCATGCGGGGCAAGGCGCGCACTGAGCGATGCAGAAGGCACTCCTCATCAGCATCTTGATCGCCACCATGGTGATCCCGCTGCGCGCGTCCCGCATCCAGGAGCGGAGGAAAGCCATCAAGAAGATGGACAGGCAGCTCTTCGCCTTCTGCGCCCTCTACGTGATCGGGCTCGTCTTCCTCTACCCGTGGCTCAAGGTGAAGTGACGACGGCGCGGCTCGCGTCCGCGTCGCTCGCGCTGCTGGCGTGTGCGTGCGCGTGCGCGTGTAACCGCGCCGACAAGGTGGCCTGGGCAGGTGGCGAAGACCACGTGCTCTTGCCCGTCACGGTGAACGAGGCCGGCACGCGGCACGCGACGCTCGACGTGGTGATCGACTGCCGCGCGAAGGCGCGCCCCATCAACCCCGACATCTACGGCATCGGGTACGACCTCACCGGCTACTCCGACGCGAACGACGGCCGGCAGTGGCTCGCCGGGCCTTCTGCGCGCAGGTTCGGCGGCAACGCGAGCACTCGCTACGACTGGGAGCTCGGCACGTTCAACCACGGCTCCGACTGGGTCTTTGCCAACGACCGCACGCCGGCAGGGGAGCCGCTCTACGCGCGATTCCTCCGCGAGGACGGGCAGAAGGGGGTCACGAGCGCCGTGACCATCCCGATCCTCGGCTGGGTCGCGAAGGACGCGACGTCCGTCTCGTTTCCGCTCGCGGCGTACCCGAACCAGAAGGTGGCCGAGGCGGCGCGCGGCGCGGGCGACGGCCGCATGCCGGACGGACAGACCATCCCCTCTCCGCCGCCGACGCAGACGAGCATCGCCGCGGACCCCGCGATGGAAGGGCGCTGGGTCGCCAAGATCGCGGCGACCGCACCTGCCGGACAGAAGCGCATTTACATCCTCGACAACGAGCCAGGGCTCTGGAGCTCGACGCATCGCGACGTCCATCCCGACCCGATGACCTACGACGAGCTGCTCGCGAAGACCCTCGCGTACGCGCACGAGGTCCGCGCGCACGATCCGAGCGGGCGCATCGCAGGGCCGTCCGCGTACGGCTGGCCCGACTACTTCTTCTCCGCGCGCGACGCGGCGATCGGCTTCCGGCTGCGGCCCGACCGGCGCTTGCATGGCGATCTGCCGATCCTCGCGTACTACCTGAACGAGCTGCACAAGCACGAGGTGCAGACGGGCGAGCGGCTGCTCGACCTTCTCGACGTGCACTTCTACCCCCAGTCGGACGACATCGGCATCGGCACCAAGGGCGGAGTCGACCCGAAGACCGCGGCCACACGCGTCCGGTCCCCGCGCGCTCTCTGGGACGCGACCTACACGGACGAGTCGTGGATCAAGGAGCCCGTCCGCCTGCTGCCGCGTCTACGCGAATGGATAGACCAGTATTACCCGGGCGTCGGCATCGAGATCGGAGAGTGGAACTACGGCGCCGAAGGGGACATGTCAGGTGGCCTCGCGACCGCCGAGACGCTCGGGCGCTTCGCCGACAACGGTGTGGCTGCGGCGTTCTACTGGACCTACCCCGCGCCTGGCAGCGCCGCAGCCTTCGCGTTCCGCGCGTTTCGTGACTTCGACGGGAGGGGCGGGCGCTTCGAGGACTCTCTCGTCCCTGTCCATGTCGCGGGCGATGGCGCCTCGGTCTGGGCGTCGCGCGACGCGAGCGGAAAGCACCTCGTCGTCGTGGTGCTCGGATTCCTCCCCGACGTCGCGCTCGACACTCGTCTTCACGTCGACAGCTGCGGCACCGCGCCTGCCTCGACCGCGTACGTCTACACGGGCGCTGCGGCTGCGTTCGCGGCGACGGCCCTGCCTCGCGAGGCCGTGGTGCGTGCCGACCTGCCCCCATATTCGATCACGACCATCGACATACGACTCCAGTAGCGACGCGCGGCGACCTCGGCCGCCGCGCGTGCTGCCGGATCGGGGCTAGCGCGCGAAGCGGTGCAGCCGCATGCCAAAGCTCACCCAGGCGGCACCGCTCATGAGCGCGAGGACGGCGACCAGGCTGACGAGCGCGAGGACACCGGCCGCGGGAAGCGCGATGAGCAGGGCACCGAAGAAGATCGACACGATCCCCGCGAACACGATGGTGCCCACGGCTGCGCCCGCGTCGCGCAGCACCGCCGCCACGACGATCTCCACGATGCCCGTGGCGATGGCCCAGCCGGCGATGATGCCGTAGAGGGCAACCGCGGTGAGGCCCGGGTAGGTGAACGTCAGGATGCCGGCGCCCATGCCGACGATCGCGTGCACGATCCATGTGCCAGTACGACCCTCCGCCCTCATGAACGCGAGCACGAGCGACGTGAAGCCCTCGACGAGGCTGTACGCGCCGAAGAGGAGGACGAGCGACGCCAGCGACGTGCCGGGCCAGACGAGCGTGAAGAGTCCGAACGCGATCGCCGCAGCGCCGCGAAGCACGAGGAGCCACCAGTTTCTAACCAGGGTCGGCATGACGAACCTCCGTCTGAACAATTGCTGTCTCGCCGAATTCTCGGTCCCAACAGAACTCTCACGGCGTCCGTCGGCGAAGCGCCACCCTCCTTCCTGCCGTGCGAATTCTCACGATGTCCGTCGGCGCAGCGCCTCCCTCCTTCCTCCCGTGAGAATTCGCAGGCTCTGCTCGGCTCCGGTTCGATGACTGCGACCAGCGCTCGCGCCGTGGGCGCAGGGCGTCGGGAGCAACCACGACCGGAGCGGAGCCAGAGCTGCGCCGTCTCGCGAAGCGAGCGTATCGCTCGCAATGCTCAGTGGGCGAAGAAGTCCTGGGCCACTTCGGGCATGTTGACGAAGTGATTGACGATGCTGTCCTTCGTCTGCGCGAGATGGACGCCCTTCTCGTCGAGATAGGAAATTGCGGTGACGGGCAAGAAGAGGTCCTTCGGGAACAGCTTCCCCTTCTCTATGCGCATGTAGCCCGTGTCGGCGTCGTAGCGCTCGATGGTGCCCAGATTCTTCCCGTCGGCGTCGAACACCTTCGAACCGATGGTGATCTTCTTCCGCACGAGACTGAGCCCGTCCGGATCGAGAGGCACTGGACGCCCCGTATAGCCGCTGGCGACCTTGCCGCTGCCCGTGAGCTTGCCTCCGCTCACGTCCGGCGTGACCTTCGGCATGTGCTGATAGAGCTCCTTCACGGTGGCCGCAGACACATTCAAGTAGGCGCCGCGCGGCCCGACCCGCTCGACTGCCCAGAAAGGAATGTAGCGTGGGCCCGTGAACGTGCCCTCGGTCTCCAGATATCCGAGCTTCGGATCATAGCGAACGAGGACTCCAATTTTTGCCCCGTCCCAGTCGTAGACGTCCATGCCGTCGAGGAACTGATTCGTTGCTTGGCCCATGATGGCCTCCTTTCAACAACGCACACCGATATACTAGCAAGCCCCAGGCCATATGTCATGACGCCCTCTCGTGGCGTATACGGATGAGTGAAGATGCCAGTCGGCCTCGACACAATGCGTCGAAGACGCGGGCTAGGGGCGAGCGGTCGAGGTGTAGCTCTCCCGTTCCCTCGTGTCTCCGAGACGGCAACCTCTGCAGTGGCGGACTCCGGCGGGACTCCGACCGGCGTGTCCACTGGACGTCGCTCGCCGTCGCTCCTAGGGTTCGCCGCATGAGCAAGCCCAGACTGATGTACTTCGACATGCCCGCAAGCCGTGGCGAGGAGTGCCGCCTCGCGCTCCACGTCTCCGGCGTCGACTTCGAAGATGTGCGGGTGAAGCGTGAGGAGTGGCCGGCGCTGAAGCCGACGACGCCCTACGGGAGCATGCCCGTCTACGAGGTGCCGGGCCATCCGGCGATCGCGCACTCGAACGCGATCCTCGTCCTCGTCGGCAGGCAGCACGGCCTTCATCCGACGGAAGCGTTCGAGGCCGCGCGTCACGAAGGGATGCTGTCGCACGTCGAAGACCTCCGCGGGACGGTCGGCCCGACCATCCGCATCACCGACGAGGCCGCGAAGAAGGCCGCGCGCGAGGCGCTGGTCGCCACGTTCTTGCCGGCCTGGGGTGGGTTCACCGAGAAGAACCTCACGAGCGATGGGCCGTTCTTCGCGGGATCCAAGCTGCACGTCGTCGACCTGAAGCTCTACATGGGCGTGCGCTGGTTCGCGGGCGGCAAGGTCGACCACATCCCGGCGACGGTGTTCGCGAGCTTCCCGAAGCTCACGCGCCTGTTCGACGCGGTCGGGAACCACGAGAAGGTGAAGGAGTGGGTGGCGAAGCACTGACGCGACCGATGGAGAGGGTGGGGGGCAGCGCGCAGGCGTGGTAATCGCGGTCTCCGTGACTGCCTTTCGCCAACCCGCCGAGTGGACCCCCCACGCCGCGACCTGGGTCGCATGGCCGAGCGCCGCGGACCTGTGGCTCGAGAACCTCGCGCCTGCGCAGAAGGCGTTCGCCGAGATGTGCGCGGTTCTCGCGGACGTCGACTCGAGCACGAAGACGCCGCGCGGCGAGGTGCTGAACGTCCTCGTTCCGGACGACGCGAGCGAGGCGGCCGCAACGAGCATGCTCTCCGGGCTCGGCGTGGTCTTCCGGCGCGTTCCGTTCGGGGACATCTGGCTGCGAGACACCGCGCCGATCTTCGTCACCGACGAGAAAGGTCACGTCGCGGCTGCGCGGTTCGGCTTCAACGGATGGGGGAACAAGTACGTCCTCGACCACGACGATGCCGTCTCCGCGCGTATCGGCGAGCTCGCAGGTCACCCGCAGCTCGTCCACTCGCTCGTGCTCGAAGGGGGCTCGATCGACGTCGACGGCGAGGGGACGATCCTCACGACGCGCCAGTGCCTCCTGAACGTGAACCGCAACGCCGCCCTCGACGCAGGCGCCATCGAGCGCGCGGTGAAGGACGCTCTCGGCGGCGAGAAGATGCTCTGGCTCGGCGACGGCCTCATCAACGATCACACCGACGGCCACATCGACACCATCGCGCGCTTCGTGCGACCTGGCGCCGTCGTGTGCATGAAGACCACCGGCGTGGATGACCCGAACGCAGAGATCCTCGAACGCATTGCGAGCGACCTCTCGGGGATGACCGATGCGCGCGGCCGCCGCCTCGAGGTCGTGCAGGTGCCGTCCCCCGGTCGCGTTCTCTCTCCCGACGGGAACGTCATGCCCGCGAGCTACGTCAACTTCTACATCGGCAACACGACGGTCGTCGTCCCGACCTACGGCGTCCCTTCGGACGACGAGGCCGTGAGCGCGATCGCGACGCTCTTCCCCGGACGCCGAACGGTCGGTATCGACGCACGCGCCATCCTCTCGGGTGGCGGGGCGTTCCACTGCATCACCCAGCAGGAGCCCCGAGGCCGATCATGACCCACTTTCATTCCCCGCACTTCAGTGTCGCCGCCATCCAGTGCCCCCTCGGTGGGACCCTTCCGGAGAACCTCGAGCGAGTGATCCACGGCGTCGCCGAGGCACGTGGCCACGGCGCGGACATCGTCCTCCCGCCGGAGCTGTTCGAAGGGCCGTACTTCTGCCGCGCCGAGCGCGACTTCCTGTTCGACACCGCGCGTCCCGCCGCGGGGCATCCGACGATCGGCGCCTTCCAGGAGCTCGCTCATCGGCTCGGCGTCGTCATCCCCGTCTCGTTCTTCGAGCGTGCCGGCCAGTGCTTCTACAACAGCGTGGCGATCATCGATGCCGATGGGGTCGTGCTCGGCGTGTACCGCAAGAGCCACATCCCCGCGGGCCCTGGCTACGAGGAGAAGTTCTACTTCCGTCCCGGCGACACCGGCTTCAAGGTGTGGGACACGAAGTACGGCCACGTCGGCGTCGGCATCTGCTGGGACCAGTGGTTCCCCGAGTGCGCGCGCGCGATGACGCTGCTCGGCGCGGAGGTCCTCCTCTACCCGACGGCGATCGGCTCGGAGCCGCACGAGCCCGACCTCGACACGAAGGACCCATGGCAGCGCGCGATGATCGGTCACGCCGTCTCGAACGTCATCCCCGTGGTCGCCGCGAACCGCATCGGCACGGAGGACGGGCAGACGTTCTACGGCTCGTCCTTCATCGCGAACCACCGTGGCGACAAGGTCGCCGAGCTCGGGCGGACGGACGAGGGGGTCATCGTTCACTCCTTCGATCGCGCCGAGCTCCGACGCACGCGTGCCGCGTGGGGGTTCTTCCGGGACCGCAGGCCAGAGCTCTACGGCGCGATCGTCGCGAGCGACGTGAGCAAGAGGTAGGCCGGAAGCGGGTCGCTTCTACGAGGCGTTGCCGACGGTCAAGCCTGCGGCTTCCGCTTCCTCGTGCGGCGTTCGCAGCGTGCGCACCCACCGCGCCACGCTCCCGGTGATCACCATCGCCATGCACGCGAGCAGCCCCGAAGTCACCGCCGTGTCCACCCACCCGGTGGCTCGCGTCGCGTCGCTCCGGGTCATCGGCAGATAGATCGTCGTGATGCTCATCACCGCCGCGCTGATCGTCGTCGTCGCGACGAACGTCAGCGGCAGCACGGTGACGAGCGCATAGACGCGCTTCTTCGCTTCACGCAGCAGGATCGTGGTGGCGATGGCGAGCGCGGTGCACGCGAGCAGCTGGTTCGCGACGCCGAACATCGGCCACAGCGTCGTGATGTTCCCGGTGAGGATGAAGTAGGACCACGCCGACACGATGACCGTGGTCGCGACGACGCCCCCGACGACGTTCTTCGGCTGGCCGAACGGCGCGTGGACGCGACCGACGAGCTCCTGCAGCAGGAAGCGCCCGATGCGCGTGCCGGTGTCGATCGTCGTGAGAATGAACAGCGCCTCGAACATGATCGCGAAGTGGTACCAGTACGCCAGGAGCGCGTTCATCCCCGGCAGGCCGCTGAAGATGCGCGCCATCCCGACCGCGAGCGAGACGCCGCCGCCGGTGCGGGCCGCGACGACCTCTCCCGAAGAGCGCGCGAGCGCAGGGAGCTCCTTCACGTGAATCCCGAGACGGGCGAAGTCGGCCTCCTCGAGCGTCGTCGCGCGCGGCTCGGTCGGGTCGACGTGGTACCCGAGCGCGGCGAGTGCACCGTTCGAGAGCGCGAGGGCTTTCGATGCGGGCACTCGCGGGAGATCGTCGAGCGCAGGCGCTTCACCTGCCGCGATTCCGACGAGCTTCCGGTCGTGCGCGTCGAACGCAGCGAGCGCCTTCTCCAGGTCCTCCCTCGAGCGCGCGAGCCCTTCGCCGTGGGTCGCCGAGGTCGCGTAGAGCGCGATCTTCGGATCGGTGTTGATCGCGACGTAGTCCTCGGGCGGCAGGACGCACGCGGCGATGAGGGCGGTGATGCCGACGAGCCCCTCCATCAGCATGGCGCCGTAGCCGATGGCGCGGCAGTCGCTCTCGCGGTCGACCATCTTCGGGGTCGTCCCGCTCGCGACCAGCGAGTGGAAGCCGCTGATGGCGCCGCACGCGATCGTGATGAACACGAAGGGGAAGACTGGCCCCTTCAGGATGGGCCCTCCGCCGTGGATCCACTGGGTCGTGCCTGGCATCTCGAGCGGCGGATTGACGACGATGACCCCGACGACGAGCAGCGCGATGGTGCCGATCTTCAGGTAGCTCGAGAGGTAGTCGCGCGGGCAGAGCAGCGCCCAGACGGGCAGCACGCTCGCGACGAAGCCGTAGCCGGCGATGGCGAGCGTGAGCACCGTGCGCGACCACTTGAGGTTCACCGCGAGCGACGAGTCGCCGAGGGTCTTCCCGAAGACGAGCGCGAGGAAGAGGAGGACGCACCCCGCGATCGTCGCCTCCTTGATGCCGCGCGCGGACCCGCCCCGGACCTTGTAGATGTAGAGGCCCATCGCGAGCGCGATCGGGATCGACGCTCCGACGGTGAAGACGCCCCAGGCGCTCTCGGCGAGCGCGCCGACGACGACGTTGCCGAGGCCGGCGAGCGCGATGACGACGATGAAGAGGATGGCGATCGCGGTGACGAGCCCGAGCACGGGCCCCAGCTCGTCCTTCGCGATGTCGGCGAGGGAGCGTCCGTTGCGGCGCGTGCTCGCGACGAGGATGATGAAGTCCTGCGCGGCGCCGCCGAGGACGACGCCGAAGAGGATCCAGAGGAAGCCGGGGTAGAAGCCGAACTGCGCCGCGAGCACGGGGCCGATGAGCGGGCCGGCGCCGCTGATCGCGGCGAAGTGATGGCCGAAGAGGACCCACTTGTTCGTCGTGTGGAAGTTCTGCCCGTCGGCGAGGCGGTGCGAGGGCGTGATCCGCGAGTCGTCGAGACAGAGGACCCGCGCCGCGAGGAACGCCGAGTAGTACCGGTATCCGATGGCGAGGACGGCGAGCGCGCCGAGCATCCACGGGGCAGCGTGCATGTGCATCGATCGATGTCCTTAGTACATCGGAGCGCGGTGTCCGCGGACTTTGGAGGCGCGCGACGCCGCGACCGCCGCCCGTCGGGCCGCGCTCGGTCAGGGCTGATAGGGCCTTCCGTTCGAGCGGCGACCCGTCCTCGGTAGCAGGTGCTGGAACGACCTCAAAGCGCGACGCGATCTCGAGCGCCTACCCCTTCGAACCCCCCAGGCACGGCGGCGACTCCGCGACCACCGACCCCGTCGCGGTCGCCCACTCGGCGGGCGTCCGCGATGTGATCGTCAGCGCGTGCAGCCCGTTCGCGAACAGGGCTGCCAGGGTCGTGTTCACGAGCCGGTGCCGGTCCACTCGGGACAGCCCCTCGAACGCGCGCGACACCACCACCACCTTGAAGTGCGTCTCCGAGCCTTTCGGGACGCTGTGGTTATGGCTCTCGTTGATCACCTCGAGCCGTTCGGGCGCCAGCGCCGTGCGGAGGGTCGTCTCGATGGTCTCTTGCTTCGTCATGCGGCCTCACAGTGCGCTTAGCACGGCGAGCTCGCGTGTGACCTCGCGAGGCGTCGCGAGACGATTCGCACGAGGCCGCGGATCCACCACCGGCCCATGCATCCGGGCGCCGGCTAGCCGCCGAAACAGCGTCGTTCCGGTGGCACGCGCCGTGCGTAGGGACTCCTCATGCAATCTCCAGCGGTCCTCCGATCTCTCGCCGTTTGCCTGGCGGTGGCCGCGACCGCGTGCAGCTCTGCGTCAGGAGGCGGACCGGCCCTGCAGCTCCTCGGCGACTACGAGGCGACCGGTGCTGGCTCGACGGTCGCCGTCACGTTCTCCGACCCGACCCACTTCCTGATGGTCGGCACGGCGGCCGACGGCGCGAGCGACTCGGTGCTGCAAGGCACCTATTCCATCGACGAGGCTGGCGACAGCGTCACCTTCAACGACGACGCGACCGGCGCCACGCTCAACCTCCCGTTCCAGGCGACCGACACGAGCGGCACATCGGACGCCGGTGCGGACACCGACGCCGCTGCAGACACGGGTGCGGTGGTGCTTTCGCTCACGCTGCTCGGCACGTCGCTCGTCCCGGAGCCAGGCACCGCGCTGGTCACGCAGACAGGCGCCCCGCTGGTCGCGGAGGTGAACCAGGGGCTGGTGGACGGATTCAATCTCTCGGGGCAGCCCTTCCACCTGAAGTCGCACAAGGTCATCACGTGCGGCGAGCCGGACTGCTCGCTCTCCCGGTGGCAGGCACGGACGCCCCAGGAGCTTGCGAGCGGTAGCCACTATTACGACGAGCTCGGGAACGACCTCGGCGTGATGACCCCGAAGCCGCTCGTCAACGTGGGTATGCGCCACGCCATCACCCTCCCCGGCACAGGCAAGATCACGATGGTGTACGCGTTCGCGGGCGGTGTGGCCGGATGGGTCCCTGAAGCGCTCTTCAACCACGGACACGGCGTCAACATGCCGACCTACGAAGACCCGCCGCGCAACACCGTCGCCAGCTACCGCTTCCAGATCCCTTCGGACAAGGCGGACTACGCGGACGAGTGCATCAACCCCGGCGGCTGCAACGGGAAGGGGGAGAACACGCTCGGCGACTACCTGCCAGGCTCGTTCATCAACTTGCCTGAAGGCGTCCCCACCCCGACGGACCCGAGCACGCCGTCGGTGCACGGCTCGGTCGTCTCGGCGACCTCGGTCAAGATCGATGACCCGAAGGCGATCTTCCACGCGTCCAGCGTCACCGTGAGGGGAGTGCTGTGGGACTACAACGGCGGGACGCCGACGCTCTCGAAGAAGACGGTCGAGTGGGTCTACGGCGAGATCGACGGCCGCTGGTGCTGGACGCCGCGCATGGGGCTCGTGAAGACGAGCTGAGTCTTCTGCCGCGCTGCGGGCGGCGTGTGGCCCGGTCGATGCGGATACGCGGGAGATCAACACGGGGACGCCGCGCGGCGGAAGGGGACTTCGTCGCAATCGTGCGGAGGGTCATCGAGATCGCGTGGTCGCTCGTCGACGTCGCGCACGATGTCGCTGCGATCGTGCGGCCCCGTGACGACGACGACCACCATCTCGTTGCGGTCGTGCGGTAACGCGTTCCCGACGTGCACGACCTCAATGCGGTCGTGCCTTCAGTCATCGACGACATGGAAGACGTCGTCGCGGTCGTGCGATTGCGTACCGGAAGCGTGCAGGATCGCAGCGAGATCGTCGGGCCACTCGTCGACAGCGCGCAGGATCTCATCGAGGTCGCGCGGGTCACGCAATGCGGGCGTGCGGGATCTCGTCGAGGTCGTGCGGTCAGGCAATGCGGTCGTGCGGGATCTCATCGAGGTCGTGCGGTTTCCGCGTTCCGAACGTGCATGACCTCATCGACGACATGAAAGACCTCGTTGCGGTCGTGCGGTTGCGTACTGCGAACGTGCGGGATCGCAGCGAGATCGCCCGGTCACGCGTCGACGTCCTGCGGGATCGCATCGAGAGCGCCCGGTCATGCGTCGACGTCCTGCGGGATCGCATCGAGAGCGCGCGGTCAGGCAATGCGATCGTGCAGGATCTCGTTGATATAACGCGGGAAGTCGCCAGTGGCGCGAGCGGAGGCACCTCCGACCGCTGCTACTTCGCCGTCCAGTCCTTGTACCGGTCCCGCAATGCCGACTTGAGGAACTTCCCCGCCGAAGTCCGCGGGATCGCTTCGAGAAACACATACCCGTCCGGCAGCCACCACTTCGCGAACTTCGCCGAGAGCATCGCGACCAGCTCCGGCTCGATGGCCGACGTCACCCCCTCCTTGAGCACGACCGCCGCGAGCGGCCGCTCCGCCCACTTCGCGTTCGGGACGGCGATGACGCACGCCTCGCGCACTCCGGGGTGACCCATGAGCGCGTTCTCGAGCTCGACCGAGCTGATCCACTCGCCGCCGCTCTTGATGACGTCCTTCGACCGGTCGGTGATCTTCACGTAGCCGAGCGGGTCGATCGTCGCGACGTCGCCGGTCTTGAACCAGCCGTCCTTCGTCCAGCGCTCCTTCTCGTCGTTCGTCCCGTAGTAGCTCGCCGCGACCCACGCGCCTCGCACCTCGAGCTCGCCCGAGCTCTTGCCGTCGGTCGGTTGCAGCCCTCCGTCCGCGTTCGCGATGCGCGTCTCGACGAACGGGACGTGGATCCCCTGGAGTGCGCGTACGGCGTAGCGCCGGTCGTCGGGCTCCGCGTCGAGAGAGGGGCGGACTCGGCACACGGTGCCGACGGGGCTCATCTCGGTCATGCCCCACGCGTGGATGATCTCGATGCCGTGGCGATCGAAGCCGCGGATCATCGACTCCGGGGCCGCCGAGCCGCCGACGATCATGCGCAGCCCCTTCTTCAGCTTCCAGCGCAAGGGCTCGCGGTCGAGCGCCTCGAGGATGCCGAGCCAAACCGTGGGCACGCCTGCGGCGCACGTGACGTTCTCGCTCGCCATCAGGTCGAGCACGCTCACCGCGTCGAGGTGCGGGCCAGGCATCACGAGCTTCGCGCCGACCATGGTCGCTGCGAACGGGATGCCCCACGCGTTGACGTGAAACTGCGGAACGACAGGCAGGATGGTGTCGCGCATCCCGAGCCCGAGCGAGTCGGTCATCGTCGTGGCGAACGCGTGGAGGACCGTCGAGCGGTGCGAGTAGACGACCCCCTTCGGCCGCCCCGTCGTGCCGGACGTGTAACACATGCCGAGCGCGTCCTCCTCGCGGAGGTCGGGGTAGGTGAACTCCCCCTTTGCCGTCGCGAGGAGCTGTTCGAGACTCTCGTAAGAGGCCGGGAGCTCGGCGGCCGAGGTCTTGTTGACGAAGATCGCCTCGAACGGGCGCTTCCGCTGACACTTCTCGAGGAGCGGGAGCAAGACGTCGTCGACGATCAGGAAGCGGTCGTCGGCGTCGTCGGCGATGAACGACACGTCCTCCGGTGAGAGCCGCAGGTTCAGCGTGTGGATGACGCCGCCCGCGATGGGGACTCCGAAGTATCCGACGAGATGAGGCTCGTGATTCCACATCAGCGTGGCGACGCGATCTCCCTTCTTCAGCCCTCGCGCGAGCAGCGCTTCGGCGAGCCTGCGGGCGCGCGTGTAGAACGCTCCGTAGGTGTCACGCCGGACGCTCCGGTCGGGCATGCGCGACACGATCTCGACGTCGGCGAACGGGGCCCGCGCGCGCTCGAGGAGCGTCGGGAGCGTGAGCGGAAAGTCCATCATCGTGTGACGCATGGGAACCTCTCAGCGAAGTTTAACCGAAGCCATCGCGGCCTCCACCATCGGACGATTGCGCTCCATCTCGTCCTTCGCGCCGCCCGCCTCGACGATCACGAGCTGATGCTTCGGCGCGACGAAGATGCGGACGACGTAGACGTAGGGCTTGCCGGCCTCGTCGTGCCCGAAGCGGAGCTCCTTGCCGGCGGAGCCGCTCGCCGTGGTGACGTCGACCGACGAGAGGAGCGCGTACCCCGAGAGCTCCTTCATGTGGAGCGTGACGGCCTGCACCCAGAAGGCGACGTCGGTCTTGCCGGCGTCCTCGATCACGCGAACTCCGAGGACGACTCCGTCGGGAGTCATCGCACGGTAAGCGTAGCTCCCTTGATCCTTCAGCTCGATCATCCCCGAAGGGGTGTCGAGCGTGAAGATGGGGCCGCAGCCAGCCGGCGCGAGCGTGAGCGCGAGCGCGAACAGCGAGATCGATGCCGAGGAGCTCAGAGTTCGCATCGTCATCGCACCTGGAGCAGCGTGGAGAGCCCGAGCTCCTGGAGCCACGGGAAGGGGAGCCGCGCCATCGCGTGAACCTCGCTGGTGTGGAGCGCCTGGAAGTTCACCGTCACGGTCGAGTACGCGATCTTGTCGGCGAAGAGCTGGAGCTTCCCTTCCATCAGCTCGATCTCTCCCATGACGCGCGCCAGCTCCTTTTCGATCTCGAGCGCGTCCTTCGTGGCGGTTGCGCCTTGGAGGAGCTGCGCGATCCGGTCGCGCACGGCGCGCGCGTTCTTGAGGCGGGCCTCGAGATCGACCACCTGATCGCTGACGTCCTGAGCCTCGACGTTGCGATGGAGAACGTCGCCGATCTTCGCGACTTCTCCGAGCGCTTCCTGGAAGCGCGCTCTCGGGACGCGGATGACGATCGACGTGTCGTTGCGGGACGCGAGGTAGCCGCCCACGCTGCGCGACAGCTCCTCGATCTTCGTCAAGCTCGCGTCGACCTGGAAGACGGCGAGGACCAGCGTGGCTGTGTAGATGAGGAGCGACTCGCGCCGTGGAGGAGGTGCGGGAGTGGCGGTGGTGGGCGGCGCTTCCGTGGGCGCCGCGGGTGCGGAGAGCACCGGCTTCGCCGGCACCGGGGCGTGAGGGAGCCCGGGAGCGTGCGGTGGCTGCTTGGCGTGCGTGGGGGGCGCGACGCTTCCGCCGGCGATCGGCGTATCGAGGAACTGGAGCCGCGCTTCGTAGTCGACGTCGGAGGCGACGACGGAGGGCGACGGGGGAGGGGGAGGCGGGGAAGCTGCCGCGACGTCCGGGGACGCCATCACGGGCGACGCGGCGGAGCCCCCTGCGCTCGCGCATCCGGCGAGGACGAGCGCGAGCACCATCGCGGAGGCAGGTCGGAGGAAGTCGAGCATGCGGCGAACGATGAGAGCGCCCCGATGCCCCGCTGTCACGCTCCAAGATCGCAGAGGAGCTCCTGACGTCACGCCGGAGCTAGACGGTGAAACTCGCGCGCCGTGAGGGACAGGACCTGCTCGAGCGTCGCGTCGGAGAAGCCTGCGCGCGCGATGCGGGAGAGCTCTCGGTCCCACGCGTAGGGGAGGATCGGGAAGTCCGTGCCGTACATGATGCGCGCGGGCCGCATCGTCACGAGGCGCTCGGGCCGATCGAGCGGGAAGTAGTCCGCCATGACCATCGTCGTGTCGAGCCAGAGGTTGTCGTACTGCTCGAGCAGTCGAGCGTAGCCGTCGAGCTCGTCGGCGCCGAGGTGGGGCACGCACACACGGAGGCGGGGGTACGACCGGAGGACCGCTTCCATCCGGTCCGCGCTGCAGAGCGCGTGCGGGTCGACGCGGTACCCCTTGCTCCGCGGCTCGCGCCCGGCGTGGACGACGAGCGGCTGGTCCTCCGCGACGCAGGTGTCGTAGACCTCGTGAAGTCTCGCGTCGTCGACGGCGAACGCCTGGACGTGGCAGTGGAGCTTCACCCCGCGGAGCCCGAGCCGGAACCCCTCACGGAGGGTGTCGCCGGCGCCCGCCTCACCGGGGAACACGGTCGCCACTCCCGTCACTCTGCCAGCGGGCCGCGTCGAGACGAGCTCCGCGATGAACGCGTTGAGGGAGCGAGCGACGCCCGCGCGATGCGCGTAGTGAAGCGCCACGACGTGCCCGACGCCCCGCGTCAAAAGAAAGTCGACGACCTGCGCGGCGTGGAGCTTGTGACGGATCGGCCAGCCGTGAACGTCGAACCAGCCATACATCGCGTCAAATACGCGGTCGGGGAAGAGGTGCACGTGTGTGTCCACCACGTACGGGAGCATCGGGTCGACCGACGTTCCGTCGACATCGTCGAGCGCAGGGAGCGGATGGCTGAGCCAGCCGAGGCAGGCGTCGGGGGTGGACATCGCGTATTCTTAGAATGCCGCAAACCGTCGCTGGTGCGGCCGTCGACGAATTACCCTACTCTCGAAAACTCCCGTGGAACCCGAGCCGTCCTCAAAGTCCGTACATATCGTCGGACGCTACGCCCTCTATGACGCCATTGCGGCGGGGGGCATGGCGACCGTCCATTATGGGCGGCTCCTCGGGCCAGTCGGCTTCTCGCGGACGGTGGCGATCAAGCGGCTGCACGCCCAGTTCGCGCGAGACCCCGAGTTCGTCTCGATGTTCCTCGACGAAGCGCGGCTGGCGGCGCGCATCCGGCACCCCAACGTCGTGCCGACGCTCGATGTCGTCGCGACCGACGGCGAGCTGTTCCTCGTCATGGAATACGTCCCGGGGGAGTCGTTCGCCCGGCTCGTCCGCACCGCTGCCGGCATGGGGACCGTCGTCCCGCCGCGCATCGTCATCGCGATCATGTGCGGCGTGCTGCGCGGTCTCCACGCCGCTCACGAGGCGACCAACGAGCGCGGCGAGCCGCTCGGCATCGTCCACCGCGACGTCTCTCCTCAGAACGTGCTGGTCGGGATCGACGGCCAGGCGCGCGTCCTCGACTTCGGCGTCGCGAAGGCCGCCGGACGGCTCCAGACGACGCGCGACGGCAAGCTCAAAGGGAAGCTCGCGTACATGTCTCCCGAGCAGCTCCGTGGGAAGGCGGTCGATCGACGTACCGACATCTTCGCGGCGGCGACCTGCCTGTGGGAGGGTCTCACGGGCCGTCGGCTGTTCAGGGGCGACAACGAGGGGGCGATCATCACCAAGATCCTCGACGGCGACGTGGAGGCGCCGAGCAAGGCGATCCCTCCCGGCGAGGTCGACGACGCCACGCTCCTCACGATCCAGGCCGTCGACGCAATCGTGCTCAAGGGGCTCGTCACGTCGCTCGACGAGCGGTGGGAGACGGCCCGCGCCATGGCTGCGGCGCTCGAGAAGGCGGTGCCTCCCGCGGGCGTGTCCGAGGTGAGCGACTGGGTCGAGCACTTCGCGAAGGACGTGCTCGTCTCGCGCGCGCAGCAGGTCGCGGACATCGAGAGCAACAGCTCCGTCGGCCCCATCAGCCTGCGCGCGATCCAGGAGGAGGCCGCCAGCACGGAGTCGAACATCCCTCCTCCAAGGGACAGCCGGGCGCGGCTCCACTCCTCGAGCGACGAGACTCGACAGGCTCCGCCCGACCTCTCGACGATCTCCGTCGCTTCCCAGGCGCAGATCCCGTCCAGCATCGGCAATGCACGTCGGCGCAAGACCATGTGGGCAGTCGTCGGTGGCGTGGGGGTGCTCGGGGCTGCGGCCGTGTTCGTGGGCCTCCGCGCGCTTCCGGGTCCAGCGGGTCCGGCGCCTGCGGCCTCGTCAGCCCCGACGTCGAGCGCACCGAGTGCGGCTCCTCCTCCCGCACCGTCCGCGAGCGTTGCGGTCCCGCCGCCGCCGGAGCCGATCGCCCCGACCCCGTCGGCGATTCCCCCCGTGCTGCCGCCGCCGCGCCCGGCGATATCGCGCCCTCCGGTGCCTCATCCCGTACCCACCCAGAACGCTGCGCCGCCGCCAGCACCCGCGCCGCCGAGCGGTCAGCACGCGCCGAACTGCGCTCCGCCGTACACGTACGACGCGCAAGGTTTGAAGCATTTCAAGCCGGAGTGCCTGTAAGCTGGGCGGGATGCCGACTCGACGCTCCGTCCCCTCCCTTGCGATCCTTGCGCTGGTAGCCAGCGCCGCCTCGAGCGCGCACGCACAGACGAAGGACCCAGCGGCGCTCAAGCTCGCGTGCGTCCAGGCTTCCGACAAGGCCCAGCAGCTCCGCGTCGCCGGCAAGCTCGTCGCGGCCCGCGACACCCTGCGTACCTGTGTCCTGGATGCCTGCCCGAGCGTGGTGCGCGAGGCGTGCTCCCAGTGGCTCGGCGAGGTGAACGCCAGCCTGCCGTCGATCGTGATCGGCGCGAAGGACGCGGACGGGAAAGATGTCCTCGATCTGAAGGTCTCCATCGACGGCGAGCTCGTGACGGAGCACCTCGGCGGGCGGGCGCTGCCGATCGACCCGGGTCGGCACAAGATGAAGTACGAGAAGGCGGGCGGCGTCGTCGTCGAAGAGGAGATCCTCGTCGGCGAGGGGGCGAAGAACCGCGAAGTCTCGGTCGTGTTTCCGGGCGCCGGCGCCAAGGCGGCGAGCGGCGTCGGGGGTGCGACGGCACCGCTCGCGACGATGCGAGTCGCGAGCACGGCCAACACGGCGATCGGGACCGTCCTCGGAGTCGTCGGTGCGGCGGCGCTCGGGACCGCGCTCTACCTCGACCTCTCGACGAACAGCGACGTGAACACCGAGCGGGCTTCCAAGTGCGGCCAGGCAGGCAACTGCCCGGCGTCGACGGTGAACGGCTACTCGCTCGACTACGACCTCGCGGGAGTCAGCCTCGGCGTAGGGATCGTCGCGGTGGGCCTCGCCACCTACATCTTCATCGGCAAGCCCTTCGGGGCGCTCGTGCCGGACACTGCCCATGCGCGCCAGGAGCACGCGCCGCTGTTCCAGATCGTCCCGTCGCCTCACGGCGGCGGCTTTGCCGTCGCGTTCTGACGGTCACGGGAAGCAGGCGCTCGCGCCCGTCGCGCTCCACTTCTGGCAGGTGAAGGACCCGGGGCACGCCGAGCCTGCGTCACCGCCGCACGGCTGCGCACACACTCCGGCCGGGCTGTAGCTCCCGAAGAGCGCGGTGCACGTCGTGCCGGTCGGGCAGCTCGGTCCACCGTCGACGTAGCCCGCGCTCGCCGCGAAGTTGCACAGCGGCAGGCACGCCGCCGCGTTCACGGTCGTGCAGAAGTCCCCTGTCACGCAGTAGCCGCCCGGCCCTGTCGCAGTCGCGCACGAGGCGTTGGTCGCCGTGGCTCCGGCCTGGAAGCACGCTCCGGACAGCTTCCCGTCGTCTGTGTAGAGCGGCAGACACGTTCCGCCCGCTCCGCCGTTCGTGCACGCGCCGTAGTACGCCCCGCAGCCCACCGAAGCGCAGAAGCCCGCGTCGCCTCCGGTCGAGGTGCACGCTTCGCTCAGGTTCGCGCACGGAGTCGTCGGGTTGCAGGGGGCGACGCACCTCCGCCGCGGTGTCCCGCCGTCCGCGGTCGCGAGCGCTGCGCACGAGAGACCGGTGGAGCAGCCGACCGGGGCCTGACACGCCTGCCCTTCGGTCGGGAGCTGGCACGTCCCGAGCTCGCTCTGCTGAGGGTTGCCCTGGCATGTCTTGCCGAACGGAGCGCAGCGGTCGAACTGCGCGCCCGAGATGGTGATCAGGCAATGGGCCGGCGGGCCGGCGTCCGCGGGCAGGGCGGTCGGCCCGGCGTCGGCGGAGCGCGAGGCTCCGTGCAGGTCGAACGCATAGACATGCGAGTCGCCGGCGACGTAGAGCCGTCCGTTCGCGACGATCGGGGAGATCCAGTGCTCGACGTCGGTCATCGTGGTCGTGGATTGAACGAGCACGGCGCCCGTGTCGCCGTCGAACGCCGTCAGCCTCCCGTTCCCCGCCGTCCCCTGGTGACTCGTCCCGAGCCCCCAGACGATGACGTCCGACCCTGCGCCGCTCCCATCGATCGCGCTCGCCGTCGCGATGGGCGAACCGTGCCCGCCTTGTCGCGCGCACCAGCCCGCAGCGAGCGTCGGAGGCGAGCCGGCGACGACGCGGATCGTGGACAGGTCGGAGCCTGCCGGGCAGCTTGCCCCTGGAGCGTTCATCGCGACGTACGTGGAGGACGCGGTCGCGTAGGCGCTCATCGCCCCCTCGACCCAGTCTGCGCTCGCAGAAGGGAGGAATGCGACGTGCCCGCCGATGCCGCCGAGATCCTGCCGGCTGACGAGCGCGGCGTTCGCGGTCTTGCCGATGACGAACGCGAGCTCCGAAGGGGTCGATCCGGGCGAGTCGAGCAGCACGACGCCGGAGGAGCCGATCTGGCCGCCCCCCTCGTTCTGCGCGAACCAGTCGGGCGGCGCGTAGAAGTCGGTCGAGGCTCCGCTGAACGTCGGACCTGCCGTGATGCGCAAGATGGCCTCGCTGTTCCCTGTCGCCCACGCCGCGGGCTCGTTCGGCGCGGTGTTCTCCGAGGTCCCGACGTAGATTGACGTGCCGTCGGTCGCGACGCCGCTCGGCCCCCAGATCCCCGCGCCGATCACCTTGGGTCGCCACGCCTTCACGCCGGCCGGGTTCGCGAGCGGGATCCCGACGACCCAGGCGTAAGGAGACCCGCACGCTCCGGCGAGCGCGCCGAAGGGGAAGTAGAGGACGCCCCCGGCGATCGTCAACGCACCGCGCTGCATTTGCACCGAACCGTCGAAGCCCGGCACCGTCGCGCCGAGATCGACGGTCCACTTGGACGAGCCGTCGACCACCGAAAGCGCATGAACGACGTAGTCCGCCTTCCCCGCCACCAGCGTCATCGCGGCGAGGTAGAGCGTCCCCGACGAGGCATCGATGATCGGTGTGCCGGTGATGCCGAGCGGATCGATCGATCCGCACCCCGTGGGGAGCTGCGCGGCCGTCGCCGGCGTTCCGACGTTCGTCGTCCAGAGCGTGGCCCCGGTGTCGGGGTTCAGCGCGAACACGTTGTCGAGCTCCGTGACTACGAACAGCGCGTCGTCGCCGTGGATCGCGCCCGACTCGAAGAGCACCTGGGCGAACACCGACTGGCTGGGGGCTGCGGTCGGGTAGCTGAAGGCGAACCCAGGGAGCGGCTCGAGCCGCGCGGCGGCGGCCTTCGTGAACGCCGGGTCGACGTAGAGGCCCGCGCGCGAGCCGCTCCCGTGATGCTCGAGGACGGAGGCCGGGACGAGCGCCGCGTCGACCGCGGTGTCGCGAGTCGCGTCGTGCGACGGAACCGAGGCGTCGTGAGGCTTGCCGGCGTCGTGTGTGCCGGTCGCGTCGCTGCGTGGGCCCCCGTCCGTCGTGGGCGGCGCGCTCGTGCTCGAGCAGGCGACGACGAGAAGCGGAAGGAGGGCGGCGATGGTTCGCGTGCGCATTGTCTCGGCGGACAGCATGTTTCGTGCCGCACGAAATGACGCGATGATGGGTCGGAGGAACGGACGACGACAGCTTGTTGACGGCGCACCGTGCCGAAGTCCACGCCGGGAAGCAGGGGTGGAGTCCCGGAGCGCAGATCGGCTATACGCGGCCTATGTCGTCGCCATCGTCTCTTCGCCCCCGCTCCGCATCCGGTACGCAGCTCGACGAGCTCAACGCTCGCGCTCTCCTCGGCGGCGGCGAGGAGCGCATCAAGAAGCAGCACGAGGGGGGCAAGCTCACCGCGCGCGAGCGCCTCGACCTCCTGCTCGATCCCGGGTCGTTCAACGAGATCGGCCGCTTCGTCACGCACCGATGCACCGACTTCGGGATGGAGCAGCAGAAGGTCCTCGGCGACGGAGTCGTGACCGGGTACGGGACGATCGAGGGGCGAAAGACGTTCGTCTTCGCGCAGGACTTCACGGTGTTCGGCGGGTCGCTCAGCGGGGCGTACGCGCAGAAGATCTGCAAGGTGATGGATCTCGCGCTCAAGGTCGGCGCGCCCGTCATCGGCCTCAACGACTCGGGCGGCGCGCGGATCCAGGAGGGGGTGGAGTCGCTCGCGGGGTACGCGGACATCTTCCTCAGGAACACGCTCGCGAGCGGTGTCATCCCGCAGATCAGCGCGATCATGGGCCCATGCGCCGGGGGCGCCGTCTACTCGCCCGCCATCACGGACTTCATCCTGATGGTCGAGGAGACGAGCTACATGTTCATCACCGGGCCGGAGGTGATCAAGGCGGTCACGCACGAGGAGGTGACGAAGGAAGACCTCGGCGGCGCGCACGCGCACGCGTCGAAGAGCGGTGTCTGCCACCTCACGTCGGCCGACGACAAGACCTGCATCGCGCAGGTCCGCATGCTCATGTCGTTCCTCCCGCAGAACAACCACGAGGACCCGCCGTTCAGGCCGTCGAACGATCCGCCGACGCGTGAGGTGCCCGAGCTCGACGCGATGGTGCCCGCCGAACCTTCCAAGCCCTACGACGTGAAGGACGTCATTCGCGCCGTCGTCGACGATCAGGACCTCTTCGAGATCGCGGAGGCGTATGCGGCCAACATCGTCATCGGCTTCGCGCGGATCGGCGGCCGGACGGTCGGTATCGTCGCGAATCAACCGCAGGTGCTCGCCGGGGTGCTCGACATCGCCGCGTCGATGAAGGCGGCGCGCTTCGTCCGGTTCTGCGACTGCTTCAACATCCCGCTCGTCACGTTCGTGGACGTGCCCGGCTTCCTTCCGGGAACGGACCAGGAGTACGGCGGCATCATCAAGCACGGCGCGAAGCTGCTCTTCGCGTTTGCCGAGGCCACGGTCCCGAAGGTCACCATCATCCTCCGCAAGGCATACGGCGGGGCGTACGACGTCATGGCCAGCAAGCACATCCGCGCGGACGTGAACCTCGCGTTCCCGACCGCCGAGATCGCCGTGATGGGGCCCGACGGTGCGGTCAACATCGTGCGGCGGAGCGAAATCCTTAGGGCGGCTGACCCGGCGGCGACGAGGGCGGCGTTCGTGGCCGACTACAAGGAGAAGTTCGCCAACCCTTACAAGGCGGCGGAGCTCGGCTTCATCGACGAGGTCATCTACCCGCACACGCTCCGGGCGCGGCTCCATGCGTCGCTCGAGATGCTGAAGGACAAGCGGGACACGAACCCACCGAAGAAGCACTCGAACATACCTTTGTAGTGCGCCGGCCTAGCCGCGTCAGGAATTCCTCGAAGCAGGAGTTCTGCCGCATCGGCCGGCGGGACACGCGCGCGGCGGACGTATGCGACTCGCTCCGCGCGAGAGCGCGCGACATGGTGCAAGGGCGCTCGTCTCCATCTTTGCATCGAGCCCGTTGCCGCGCTGACTCGTGGGGTGGACGTGCGGCGTCGTCGGGATCCGGCAAGAGCCGCCCGTCACTCTTCGAGAGCTCCCCGAGCTCTTCGCTGCACTGCCGACCTCGTGCCGCGCGGCGCTCGCGTCGTGTGGAGAGCCGCTCCGCGGTCACCGAGAGCGCCTCGCTCGGCATCGACGGAGTCGCGCCTTCTGCGTCGCACCCCTGAAATCACGGGCAAGGATTCGCGAGGACTTCCGACGGCGTCTCTCGGTGACCGGAGAGACGCCCTCGGTGACCGGAGAGACCCCCTCGGTATGACGAGCGAGGCGCGAGAATCGATCTGCGACGCCGTTGGTTCGACGAGAGCCGCTCTTGCTGCTTCGAGCGAGGTCTCTCGGTGTGCCGATGGACGCTCTCGGCCTGCCGATTGACGTCGTCGGCGTGACGAGAGCGTAACTCGACGTGCCGAGAGGCGCCCTCGGCGTGGCTCGGGCGTCTATCGCCGTTCCGAGTATCGCTCTCGGTGTGATTCGAGCGTCTGTCTTCATGCCGAGAGCCGCTTTCGGTGTGACGCGAGCGTCTGTCCGAATGCCGAGCGACCCCCGTCGCATCTCCGAGCGCGCCTGTCGGCGTCTCTCGCGCGTCAGTCGGTCGACCGAACGTGACCCTCGGCACTCCGAGAGCGGTCCCTCGGCATGCCGAGAGCGACAATCGGCACGCCTCGGGACGCCGGAGTCGAGTTTCGCGCCTCTCTGGTCACACCGAGCGCCTCTCTCGTCACGGCGAGCGAGTCTCTCGGTGTGCGGAGCGCGTCTCTCGGCATTCCGGCGGGCGCGATCGCCTCGATGGGCGCGTCGAACGCCATGCGCCGGGCGTCGCATGGGGCCTCGGCCGCTCGCCAGACAGCGAGCGCTAGAGCCCGGACTCGAACCCCCGCCCCGGCCTTGCGAACAGATACCCCTGAAAGAGATCGCAGCCGAGCTCGACCAGCGTGTCGCGCTCCGCCGGGGTCTCGACCCCTTCCGCCACGACCAGGACGCCCAGCTGGTCGCAGAGCCCCTTCATGGACCGGACGATGGACTGCCGGCGTGGGTCGGAGCTCACTCCGCGCACGAGGGACATGTCGAGCTTCGCGATCTCGGGCTCGAGCTGCGTGAAGCTCGTCAGCCCAGCGTAGCCGGCGCCGAGGTCGTCGACGGCGATCTGGAACCCGAGCGCTCTGAGTCGGGCCACGCACGACGCGACGTCCCTCACGTCAGAGAGTGACGCACGCTCCGTGACTTCCAGGACGACGCGAGCGGCGATCCTCGAGAGCGGCGAGGAAAACGAGTACAGATCCTCGTCGTTCAGATCCGCCGAGTGAAGGTTCACGAACAGCTTGGCACCTGCGGGAGCACGCGGCGCGGCGTCGGCGACGCGAGAGCGGACGTTTCGGCCGAGCATGTGGAGCTGGTCGAGCCGCTCCGCCGCATCGAGCATCTCAGCGGGGTTGCTCATGAGCGGATCGTCCGATCGAAGGAGCGCCTCGTACCCGAAGGCGCGCCGCTCGCTCCATCGTAGGATCGGCTGGAACGCCATCCACATGCGCTCGACGCCGCGCGAGAAGCGCGTCTCCAGCGCCGCGCGCTCGCCGAGGCGTGTCGCGCCTCGACCCAGATCCAGCGCTTCGCGCTTGAGCTTCGCCAGCTTGTGAAGCCGTCCGGCGCGGAGCACGGTTTCCCAGAGCTCCTGGAGGACGACGGGCTTCGACAGATACCGAAAGGCGCCGTACTCCACCGCATGGATCGCCGACTCGAGACTCGGCTCACCGGTGATCAGGATCACCGGCACGTCGAGATCGTGAGCCCGCACGGCCTTGAGGAACGCCAGGCCCGTCATCTCGGGCATGGCGATGTCGCTGACGATCACGTCGAAGGCGCACCTGCTCACTCGCTCGGCAGCCTCGCGGCCGTTGCAGGCGGTCTCCACCGTCGCGCCACTCCGCGCGAGAGCGCGCTCGTAGACGCGGACAATCGCCGGATCGTCGTCCACGAGGAGCAATCGAACATCGGGCGGGGGCGTGCCGTTGCCGTCCATGCCGGTGACCAAGGCCGAGTCGACGGCCCCTCCTTGGTCGAGAGCCTAAGGCGACGGTTCAAGCGCGCAAATCCGGGAGAACCCTGAGATCCGGGGCGAAATCTACCTAGACGCCGGGTGCCGACTCACGCCTCGACGAGGTTGTTGCGGACAGCATAGCGGACGAGATCGGACACCGATCGGAGGCACAGCTTCTTCATCACGTTCGCGCGGTGGCTCTCGACCGTCTTCACGGTGACACGAAGCCTCGAGGCGACCTCCTTGCTGGTCAACCCCCCCGCGACGAGCTGGACGACCTCGCGCTCGCGAGCGGTCAACGCGACCGCGAGAGAGCCTTCCTTTGCGGTGTCCCCGCGGCGCAGATAGTCGTGCAGGACGAACTCGGTGACGGCCGACGTGAGGAACGGTCGGTGTTGTCGTAGGCTCTCGACCGCTGCGACGAGCTTCTCGTCGGCGTCGGACTTCAGCACGTAGCCGCGCGCTCCGGCGTGCAACGCGTCTCGTACGTGCTCCGCCGAATGATGCATCGTCAGCACCAGTACCTCCGTGGTGGGCGCATCCATCAAGATCTGCCGCGTCGCGTCGAGGCCGTTCAGCTCTGGCAAGCTCAGATCCATCACGACGATGTCGGGCTTGAGCCGTCGGCATTCGTCGACCGCACCGCGTCCCGTGGTCGCCTCACCGCACACCTCCCAGTCCTCATGGCTCTCGAGCAGCGCGCGGATGCCTCTCCGAACGATGGCGTGATCGTCCGCGACCAGGATGCGGACATGCATCACGCGCCGACTTTCGCGATCGGCAATTCCGCGCGCACCGTCGTTCCGCTCGGGGTCGACGTGATGTCGAGGCGCCCCCCGAGCTGCTTGATGCGCTCCGACATGCCTGCGATGCCCACGCCCGCAGTACCCCCGCCAGCGAGGATGGCCTCGAGCGCCGCGCTCGAGATGCCTCGCCCTTGATCTTTGATTTCCAGCACGAGGCTCTTCGCGTCGCACCGCAGACGAATGCTGGCGGTCGCGCTCGCCGCGTGTCGGTGAATGTTGATGAGCGCCTCCTGTACGACCCGAAACAGGGCTGTCTCCGCTTCGGGCGACGGCCGCTCGAGAGTCTCTGGGAGCTCGATGTCGACGTGGATCCCGCTGCGCTGGGCGAACCCACCCGCGTACCATCGCAGCGCGGACGCGAGACCCATCTCGTCGAGGAACGGCGGGTGGAGCAGGTACGAGAGCGTCCGGATGTCCTTCATCGATCGATCGGCGAGCGCCGTGCACTCGGTGAGAATCCGGTGGTCGCTCTCGCCGAGCCCATCCTTCGTTCGGTTCAGCGCGGCGAGGAGCATCTTCAGGGCGGCGAGATCTTGGGCGGTCGACTCGTGAAGCATCTGAGCGATTCGCCGGCGCTCGTCGTCCTGCGCGCGCATGAGCCGCGCAGTGAGCGAGCGCAGCTGGTTGTATGAGTCCTTGAGCGCTCGGTCCGCGGCCTCTCTCGCGGAGATGTCTTCGTTGACGATGATCGCTCCGGTGATGCGCCCGTTCGCGTCGCGGATCGGCGCCGCCGAGTTTCGAATGGTCTTTCGAAATCCGTCGTACGTCTCGATGTCGATGACTTCGTCGACGGACAGCTCGCCGTTGCGTAGGGCACGAACCGACGCCCAGTCGTCCGGCGCGAGAGGCTTCCCTGTGGCGTGCCACCAGCCTTTGCTCGCCGGGTACCGGTCGCGCCCGGCCACCAGCGTCCCGCCCCAGACGCGTCGCGACGCCGGATTGGTGAGGAGGATGTCCCCGTGCTCGTCGACCACGGCGAGGCCGACGGGCAACGGGTCGAAGACCTGCCGCAGCAGCCCCTCGCTCCGGTGCACCCCTTCTTCGAGCGCCTCGCTTTCACCGAGCGGACCGACCGTCGTGCTCATGCGTCAGGTTCTCCCTTGCTCGCAGCTGTAGAGCCGGCCGCCAGTTCCTCGGTGCCCTCCCGACCAGATACCACGGCGTGGAGCGTGCGCCACAAGGCCATCCGGGACCGCACGCACCGCTCACGTTCAGCGCGAAGCGTCGTCCGAGCGTAGGCGCCTCTCACCCTGTGGGGGTGACTGCGCTCCACCCAACAACCACAAGAAAACTTGGCCCGTGGTGCACGGATTCTCTATCGCGGTCCTACGAGGTGCGAGCGCTCCCACGCGCCGGCCTGCCGGAGGATTCCCATGAGCGTCGACATGAACCGCGAGCCCGCACAATCCACCGAGACCGAGCGCCGCAGCGCCCAGGGCGACCGCGTCCCGTTCGAAGGCATCGTCGAAGTCGGAGGTGCGCTCGGGCCGTCGTTCGAGGCGCAGGCGATCGACGTCTCCGAGGAGGGAATGCACCTCCGCACGGCGTATCTCCCCGAGCTCGGGCAGCCGCTCACGTGCCGCCTCGAGATCGGGAGCGACGTCGTGCTCGCCGCGGGTGAGGTCGTCTGGCGCCACGAGGAGGGTCGCGGAGGCGAGTTCGGCATGCGCTTCACGGAGCTCGACGCCGCGAGCGAGGTCGCGCTCAAGAAGCTCGTCCACGTCGAGCCGACGTTCAGCGCCCAGACGACGGGTGCGCGCGTCCGCCTCCACATCGAGGGGCTCGGCTCACCGATGCGCGCGCGCATCAAAGGGAGCGCGGCGGAAGGGCTGATCGTCGGCAGTGAGCTCGGCTTCCTGCAGGTCGGCAAGGAGCTGGAGCTCGAGGACGCAACGACTGGTGGGAAGCGCTCGGCGCGCATCCATCGCGTCGGCGTCGAGATCAACCCGGAGACGCAGATCCCGCAGCTCGTGGTGTCGCTCCGCTACGACGTGACCGACGCAGACGTCCCGGTCCACACCGAGGCTGCGAGTGCCAGCGCCGACGCCGCCAGCAACCACGAGGACACGCCGGAGCCCATCGTCATCGACGACGAGAAGCCTCGCATGACGATGCGTGGCACGGGCGCCGCGCCCGTCGCGCGACAGACCGTGAAGCGCGAGGCGTCCAAGCGGCTCGAAGAAGTGGAAGAGGACCCGTTCGGACCGATGCGCAGCGGCGTCGGCGAGGCGTTCCACCGCGCGTCGGCGAAGGTAGGTCCCGCGCTCCAGCGCTTCGGCGCCCAGGCGAAGACGACCTTCGGGCTCGTCGCCGACCGCGCACGAAAGGCCGCTGGCAAGACCGACGAACCGTCCCCGCTGACCCGACGCACGACGGCGCCTGCACCTGCGGGAGGGCTGCACGCGACGGGCCGCAAGGTCGTCAGGAGCGAGCCGGCGTCTGCGATGGAAGCGCTCGAGGAGAAGCCGCGCGCGCCGGTAGCGACGCGTCGAATCGCGGTCGGCTCAGCCGTCCTCGTCGCGGGGATCCTTGCGCTCGCCGCAGTGCACAAGCCCGCGACGCCCGCGGTGGCGTCCACCGCCGAGGCTGCAGTGTCTGGCCTCCCTGCGGCGAATGCGGTTGGCGCGGGCGCAGGCGCCACCACCGCGGCTACACCGCCGGCATCCACGGTCGCCCCGCTTCCGCAGAGCGCATCGAACCTCGCGCCGACGCCGGGCCTCGCGCAGGTCCCACCGGAAGAGACCCCGTCGCAGCCCTCGAGCGACGATTCACACGCGCGCAGGAAGCCCCTCCACGTGACGCCGTTCGGTAGCGGCGCCGTCGGGCACGCGAACGTCCTTCACCTGAGGATGGACGGAATGATCGAAAAGATCGAGGGCGCCACCACGCCGACGGGATTCAACATCGTCATCCCCGATCGCCGTTCGCTCGAGGCCGCAGCGCCGCTTGCGGCCCGCGACAGCCGCATCGCCGCGATCCGGATCACGAACGAGGCGAACGGCGCCGAGCTCGCGATCAGCTTCAAGGACGGAGTGCCGAACTACCTAGTGCGCGCAAAGGGGGACTCGCTCGAGATCCTGCTCGCACCCCAAGGTAAGCTCGCCGACGCCGAGAGCACGACGGTGACGCGGAAGAGGCACCTCCCGAGGCGCTGACGGCGACGGCGTTCTTCTCTCGCTCACGCCGTATGGTGAGCGACGAGACGGTCGAGCAGCGGCAGCACGAGCTCACGGCCGCGGAGCGCGTCACGCCACCGTTCGGGAATCCCTTCGTAGCCGTGACGGAGGCCCGCGATCCCTCCCGCGACGCAGGCGGTGGTGTCCGTATCGTCGCCGAGGCCGATCGCGGCGCGAACCGAAGCCTCATACGACGAGTGCGCCATCACCATCCGCGCGGAGCGCAGCGTGTCGACGACATAGCCTGAGCCTCGGCCGTCCCCATCGAGGTCCGGGCGTACGTGAAACTCGAGCGCCTCGTGCTCGTCGCTGCCGGCCTTGATGAGCGAGCGCAGCACCGCCACCGCGCTCTCCCACGGCGCCGGATCGCCCTCGAGCGTGCGCCGGGCCCAGAGGCAGTAGAGCGCGCAGCAGACGCGAGAACGCGCGTGCCCGTGGGTGACGCGCGACTGGATGTACGCATCCGCCACGAGCTCGGTATCGGTGCCTCGATGCCAGAGCGCGAGCGGAAGCACGCGCATCAGCGATCCGTTGCCGTTGCTCCGCACGTCCGCTGGCCCAGCGCTCAGCGGGTCTATACCTCCCATCAGCGCTCGGAGCGCGACGCTCGTCTGGACGCCGACGTCGAACACCTCGCCGTCGACCGCCATGTAGCCCTCCTCGTACCAGGCCACGAGCCTCCCCGCGAAATCGACCGGGTCGAGCCTGCCGCGATCCAGCAGAGACGCGAGCAAGCAGAGCGCCTGGGCCCCGTCGTCCGACCACGTGCCCACGGGGACGCCGCGGTGTGCGCGACGGAAGGTGTCGGGCGGCTGCATCTCGATGAGGTGAGGCTCGGGGATCTGCGGCCGAGGGTGGAACTCGTAAGGCACGCCGAGCGCGTCTCCCACGAGGAGCCCGAACAACCCGCCTGCGAGCGTATCGCGCGCTGCTTTCATCTCTCGCTCCGTTCCCTGCCGTGAGCGGCCTGTGGCATCACTCTAGCACAGATAGAGTTGTGTCAACTCTTTCATGCTCGCGCGCGCGTCATCGCATCCCGCGCCCCTTCCGCGTGCTCCTCGGCAAGACCGTCGCGCTCGTCGCGACGAGATCCCACCCGTCCATGCTCCGTTCGCGTGCGCGGAGGGCGCCGACGTAGGCGATCATCGCCGCATTGTCCGTGCAGCTCGCCACCTCGGGGATGAACGCGGTCATCCCCCGCGCCGCAGCCATCTTCTTCACGCGCTCGCGAAGCTCGCGGTTGGCCGCGACTCCCCCGCCGATGACGACGCGAGGCACGCCGTGCACCTCGGCGGCGCGGACTAGCTTCCTGGCGAGGGTGGTCGTGACGGTCGCCTGGAACGAAGCGCACAGATCGGCCAGGCGCTGCCCCTCTGGCCTCCCCTCGCGGCGCACCCACTCGGCGACCTGCGTCTTCAGCCCCGAGAAGCTGAACTCGAGCGAGTCCTGCCGCGCCATCGGCGGAGTGAGACGCACGGCGAGGGGATCCCCGTCGCGCGCGAGCCTGTCGATCGCCGGGCCGCCGGGGTATCCGAGACCAAGGAGCTTGCCGACCTTGTCGAACGCCTCTCCTGCGGCGTCGTCTCGGGTCGCGCCGAGCTCCGTGATGCTCGCTGCGCTCGGCCCGTCGACCCTGTAGAGCGCGGTGTGCCCTCCCGAGACGAGCAGCGCGATGAACGGGAAGGTCGGGCGCTCATGGGTGGGCTCGGGATCCTCCGCGTCTCCGCGCAGGAGGAAGATCGACATGATGTGGCCCATCAGGTGGTCGACCCCGACGAGCGGCTTCCCGGCTCCCCATGCGAGCCCCTTCGCGACCTGCACGCCGACGAGGAGCGCCCCGACGAGACCCGGTCGATGAGTGACCGCGATCGCATCGATGTCGGGAAGCGTTACCCGCGCCCGCGACAGCGCGTCGTTCACCACTGGGCCGATGTTGCGCAGGTGATCACGTGACGCCAGCTCGGGGACGACGCCGCCGTGCTCGGCGTGAAGGCTCACCTGGCTGTGCACGACGTCGGAGAGCACGCGCCCCTCGTCCGTGACGACGGCCGCGGCGGTCTCGTCGCACGATGACTCGATACCGAGGATCTTCACTGGGCCGCGTCGGGGGCGCAGTTGCTCGCGCTGAGCGACGCGCAGCCGTTCTTCCTGAGCGAGAGAGGGAAGACCGCGAACACGTTGGGCGCTCTGGTCGTCGCGTCGGTCGCGGCGAGCGCTGGCGCACCTCGGAGGAGGCGCACCTCCACGTTGCCGACGGCCATCAGCGAGACGACGACCGTGATATCGCCAGCGCCCCCCGAATCGGCCGCGGGGGTCGCCATGTAGAGGAGGTTCTTCGTCCGACCCTCGCCGAAGTTGAACGTGGAGAGCGGGTCGTTCCAGAGCTGCGGGATGGGGCGGAGCGGGGTCGCCTGGAAACGTCCGTCGCTCGACGAGATCAGACCCGGCGCCTGCTGGAGCTGTGTCGCGTCGAGCGTCAGGCACAGCTGCGTCGTGGAAGGTACCCCAGAGAGAACGAAGTCTGCGGGGACGACGCACCCGACGTACTGTCTGTTCGCCGTCGTCGAGTAGTCGCCGAGGTCCTGACAGCCGCTTGTTACGAGGAGCGCGACGGCGCCAACAGCGAGCGCGTGGCACCGAAGCGCACAAGCGGAGCTGGACGGCATCGTCTGGCGTCGCATCACGGGGCGCGACGGCCTTCGGACAGGATCATCGCTCTGGCGGCGTCTCTAACGCGCGGCTCGGGATCGTTCGACACCACCCTTTGTGCCGTGCTCATGGCGGCGTGCGGATCGACGGTCGCGAGCGCGCGCAGGGCGGCCTCACGTACCATCGCGTACGCGTCCCCGAGCGTCGCCTGCTCGAGCTCGCTCGCCGCGACGGTCGAGACCTCGCCCGAAGCGAGCTTGCCGAGCCGTCCCAGAGCCTCCGCCGCGAGCACTCGGAGGGCCCAGGCGTCGTTGTGGGCGAGCATGCGAGCACACGCCTCGAACGCCCGTGGCGTGCGGTGCGACGGGCGCGTGCCGACTGCGGCGAGCGCGACGCGCTGAACCGACTCGTCCGGGTCCGACATCGCGTCGACGAGCGCGGAAGACGCTTCCGCCGCGTCCGACCCGGCGAGGAGTGCCAGCGCCTGCGTTCGGAGACGCGGGTCAGGGTGGCGAACGAGCGCGAGCACGCTGGGTTCGAGCGACGCGACGAGCGCCCGCGCCTTCACTCGCGCCGCGGCCGTTTCTGGCTCCTCGTCAGGACCGAGGAACGGCTCGATCGATGCGTTCCCTTCGGCCAACGCCGCGAGCACCGTCCTCGCACGTTCGCTCGAGGTCTCGAGCGCCGTCCGCGCGGCCCGTTCGAGCACGTCATGATACGAGACGATGACGGCGGCGCGATCCTTCAGGGTGAACCCTGACGGCACCAGTGATGTCAGGAGCGACTCGACCTGCACCGAGCCCTCTGGGACCGGGAACAGCTCGCCAGCGATGCGCGACCGTGTGTGGCCAGCCGGCACGGGCTCGCCTCCCGCCGCCATCATCGTCAACGCGGCCGCTCCCGCGCGCCGCAGCGACTCGCTCACCGCGCGCGCCCGCACGCTGTCCGGGTCGCCCCCCGCGAACACTGCGTCCGCCATCGACGCCAGGACTGCGCCCTTCGCCGTCGGTCCTCCGAGCCCCGTGCGCAGCCGCGCGAGCGCCAGGAGCGCCATCTGCCTCGGAAGCGGATCCCCTTCCTCGGCCATCGTAACGAGGAGCGGCGCCGCCCCCTCGGCCCCGAGGTCTCCGAGCGCATACGCCGCCGCCGCGCGCGCCACATCGCCCGCGTCGAGCTCCCTCAGGATCGCCGTCACCTCCGGGATCGACGTTCTGTCGCCGAGCGCACCGAGCCCGAGCACCGCGAGCGCGCGGATCTCCGGGGTCCCTGCCTTCGCGAGCGTTCGGAGCAGCGGCAAGGCGCGTGCGTCCTTCATCCGTGCGACTCCCCAGGTCGCCGTCACCGCGATCGCGTCGGTGGGGCTGAACTCTGCGCCGCCCGCGCTCTGACCCTTGGGGATCAGATAGGCGGAGTACCGCGGAAGCAGCCCAGGGTCGCGGAGCGCGCCGCACGCGACCATCGCGCGGAGCCGCAGCGGCGTGTCGCCGTTGCCCGTGGCGAACCCGAACAGCGCGGGCCCCGCGTTCTTGTTTGCGACGTAGCCGAGCACGTCGATCGCGACTCGCTGCTGACCGCCGTCCCCGTCCGCGAGGGCGTCGAGCAGCGGCTTCACCGCGCGTTGGCCGACCTTCGCGAGCGCGGCGCGCGCCTCGTCCTCGTCCTTCCCACCGCCGTGTCGGACCCGCTGCACGAGCCCGAACGTGAGGTTGCCGTACATCTCGACGAGCAGGCGCCGGTAGATCGCCTTCTGCGGGTTGCCGATGGCCAGCGGGACCAGGTCCTGCTCGAGCGAGGCGAGCGTACCCTTGCCGAGGTTGATCTGCATCGACTGGCGCGCCGCGCGGGCGACGAGCTCTTCGTCGGGGGCCCCGCGGAGGACTCGCCGGAAAAGGCGGTCGGCCTCGTCGGTCTCCCCCTTCGAGAGCAGGAGATCGGCGAGCTCGAAGTACACGAGGAACAGGCGATCGTTCTTCGAGATCGCCGCGCGATACTCGACGATGGCGTGCTCCGAGTCCTGCCGCGAGCGGTACATGTCGCCGAGTCGCCGGTGCCCCTCGGCGTCATCGGGGTTCAGCTCGACGGCGCGCGCCGCATAGGTGATGGCGTCCGCGTCCTTGTACGCCTGGAGAGCGTACTGGGCCATGCGCTGGTAGGTCTCTCGTGCGCGCTTCGGGTCGACCTGCACGAGCTTCCCGAGCGTCGCGATCGCGTCGTCGAGCTTCCCCTGCTGCACCAGCACGCGCTCCAGCGCCAGGTAGCTCTCGGTGTCGCCCGGCGCGAGCTGGATGACCTTCCGCAACGCGGCCTCCGACTCGGGGAGCCGACGCTGGTGGAGTGTCACCTCCGCGAGTGTGCGACCGGCCTCGACGTCCGGTGGCTGCCCGTCGAAGAGCGCCTCGAGTCTCGGCACCTGCCGGTCGAGCACGTGCTCCAGCGACCACAGAGTCACCACGTGCGTGCGCACGTCGCGCGCGAGCACGCGGTCGTTCGCCTGCTTGGCCTTCTCGGCGAGCGCTTCCCAGAGCTGACCCGCCTCGCGGTACCCCTTGTTGCGCTCGTACGCAGTCGCCAGATCCTTCTTGTAGGCGAGGTTCTGCGGGTCGAGGTCGCTCGCCTCGTGCAGCACCATCAGCGCCTCCGGGAGCATGTCGTGCTCCATATAGACGTCGCCCAGCGCGGCCAGCGCCTTCGCACGCGGCGAGACCACCGTCAGCATGCGCTTCCATGTCTGTACGGCGAGCACGGTCTTCCCCTCCTGGAAGTAGTGATCCCCGAGATCGGCGATGTGCGATGGGTCGCTGCCGCTGATATCCGCGAGCCGCGCGAGCACACGGACCGCGCGCTCGCTCTCGCCGATGCGCGAGTAGAACTCGCCCAGCCGGCTCATCACCTCTTCGTCGGAGGACCCTCGCGTCTCGAGCTCGGTGAGCAGCCGGAGCGCGCGCGCGCGATCGCCTCGCTGGATGAGCGCGTCGCACATCTCGAAGACGAACTGCGGGTTGTTGGGCGCCGTCCGGATGATCCCCTCGTAGGCGGCGATGGCTTGCTCGAGCTCCCCCTCGGCCTGGAGGAGGCGGATCATCCGCACGCGCAGGTCGATCTGCCGCGGTTCGACGGCGAGCGCCTTCTTGTAGGCCGCGAGCGCGTGGAGCGAGTCGCCGGTCTCCTCGTAGAGCGTCCCCAGGAGCGCGAGCCGGACGTAGTCGCCCGGGTGTTCTTCCTCGAGCTTCTTGATGAAGGTCGGCAACGCCTGATCCGCGCGGTAGACCTCGGTGATCGTCTGGTAAATCTCGGCGCGTACCGCGGCTCCTGCGCCTGCCGCGGCCAGACCCCGCTCGAGCGTCACGAGCGCCTCCGCGTTCTTGTGCGCCTTCGCCTGCGCCTGTCCGAGGTCCTTCAGCGCCGGCGCGAGCGTCCGGTTGTCCCCTTGCGCGGCCTTCACGACCTCCTTGAGCTCGGCCTCGGCGCGCTCGTACTCGCCGCGTGTGTAGAACTCTCGCCCGAGCTCTCCTTTGACGAAGAGGCTGTTCGGCTCGAGCTTCACGAGGCTGGCGTGCCAGAGCTTCGCCGCGTCCCAGTCCTTCGCGTCGAGCGCGAGCGCCTGCAGTGCGTGGAGGGTGGCGGAGCGATCGATCGCCACGGTCTGAAGGGCGAGCGCGCGCTCGAAGTGCGTTCGCGCCGGAGCGACATCGCCTCGATCCTGGAAGAGATGCGCGAGCGCGAGGAGCGCCACCGGGTCGTTCGGCTTCTGGCCGATGGCGATCTGGTACGCGAGGATTGCCGCATCGGGCCGTCCGTCGAGCTTGTCGACCCCCGCGAGCGCAACCGTTGCCGCGTACTGCTCGGGCCCAGGCGTGCCCGCCCGGCTCTGCAGATCCGCCACGAGGGCGTCGAGCTTGCCGTCTCGGTCCCGATAGAGCTGCGCGAGGCGCTGGAGAGGGAAGGGGGCGCCCGGCTGGGCAAGCACGATCTTCACGTAGCGCTCGATGAGCACTGCGGGAGAAACGACGGCCGGCGTCGTCGCGTGCGGCTGCGCAGGGCCGTGGGCGCCGTGCGACGCCGGAGGCTGCGGCGGCCCGTGGTGGCGTCCTCGCGGATCGAAGTCCTGCGCGCTCGCCGCCTGCGCCACGGTCAGCGCCATCGGGAGGAGCAGCGAGAGGGGCCGGAGACGCACGTGAGAAGCTTAGCGCAGGTGGTTGGGGAACGCGCGGTGGCCCCACGGCTTCGTTCCGGCGTTCTGTGTCGGCAGGGGCGCGTGCTTCGACCGCGCGGCGGTGGATGGCGCTGTCAGGAGGCGTGCTAGCGCCGTCAGCACGGCGTGCTCGCCCCGTCCGAGGGCGCGATGCGGCCGTCAGGAGGAATGCTCGCGCTGTCAGGACGCGTGATGACGCTGTCAGGAGGCGTGCTCGCGCTCTCAGCTCTTCGCGCTCGAAGGCGAGGCGTGCGGCGCGGTCTAGTGCAGCGCCCGCTCCAGGATCGCGGGCACGTGCGCGAGCGCTTTCTCGAGGTCGAAGCAGCCCGCGAGCTTCGCTTCCCCGAGGCGGCCCATCACCTCGGGGTCCGCAGCCAGATGCGCGCGGAACGTGCCGTCGCCCGACCACGCGCGCATCGCGCTCTTCTGCACGATGCCATAGGCCTCCTGTCGCGGGAGCCCCGCATCGACGAGCGCGAGGAGAATCGATTCGGAGAAGTAGAGCTCTCCGGCGCGGTCGAGGTTCTTCTTCGCGTGCTCGGGGTAGATGACGAGCCCTTGGACGAGCGTCGCAGCGCGCTCGAGCATGAAGCCGAGCGTCGCCGTCGTGTCCGGCGCGATCATGCGCTCGACGGAGGAGTGCGAGATGTCGCGCTCGTGCCAGAGCGCGATGTCCTCCAGAGCCGGGACGACCGCTGCACGGACCATGCGCGCGAGCCCGCAGAGATTCTCGCTCAGGATCGGGTTTCGCTTGTGGGGCATCGCCGAGGAGCCCTTCTGCCCGACGGTGAACGCCTCTTCCGCCTCTCCGACTTCGGAGCGCTGCCAGTGCCTCACGTTCGTTGCGAGGCGCTCGACCCCGGCTGCCAGCAGCGCGAGGCATGCGAAGAAGGACGCATGCCTGTCCCGCGCGACGACCTGCGTGGATACCGTCTCGGCGCGAAGCCCGAGCCGCGCGAGCGCCTTCTCCTCGATCTCGGGCGAGAGGTGCGCGTAGGTGCCGACCGCGCCTGCGATCTTCCCGACGGAGATCTCCTCGCGCGCCCGTACGAGGCGCTCGCGTCCGCGAGCGATCTCGGCGTGATGACCGGCGAGGGCGAGGCCCATCGTGATGGGCTCGGCGAAGATGCCGTGGCTGCGGCCGATCATCGGTGTCTTCGCGTGCTCTCGAGCCCGCGCCGCGAGGGCAGCGAGCAGACGGTCGGCGCGCTCGACGAGCAGCGTGGCCGCATCGCGCAGGAGGATCGCCAGCGACGAATCGAGCACGTCGCTCGAGGTCATCCCGCGGTGCAGCCAGCGTGCCTCGATACCCGCGAGCTCTTCCACGTGCGTGAGGAAGGCGATGACGTCATGCTTCACGATCTTCTCGATCGCGTCGATACGGGCGGGCACGAGCGCGATCTTCTTTGCGCGCAGACCTTCGGCCGTCCCTCTCGGTACGAGCCCGGCGTCCTCGAGCGCGTCGCAGGCGGCGAGCTCCACGTCGAGCCACACGGCGAAGCGGCGCTCGGGCGACCAGAGCTCGGCGAAGACAGCGGGGGTGTAGCGAGGGATCATGCCGCGAGCCTTTGGCGTAGCCACGCGCGAGGGTCAAGCGTGCGAGTCGGGCGTCACAGCCCAGCTTGCACGCCCTTCGCGGCGCGCCATACTTTCGGTGAAGCACACGAGGCAGAAACAGCAGAGCCCGGCCTCGCGAGGAGGGGCGATGAGCACGAAGATCTATGTGGGGAACCTCCCCTACACCTGCGACGACGAACAGCTGAAGGCGCTCTTCAGCGAGGGCGGTCGTGTCGTCGAGGAGGTGGCGATCATCACCGACCGCGTGACGGGGCAACCTCGTGGGTTTGCGTTCGTGCAGATGGCGAACGCCGCCGACGCCGCTCGTGCGATCGAGGCGCTCAATGGGTCGAGCTTCGGCGGGCGCACGCTGACGGTCAACGAGGCCCGAGCGAAAGAGGTGGGAGCCGCCCGGGGACGCTGAAGCCGCTCGCGCCCCGAATCTGGCGCACATCTTGACGGCGGAAACAGCGTTATCGCGACACACACTTGCCACGGAGTAGCTCGCCGAAGGAGACTGGCGCCCCATGACGCCCCCCCTCCGTCGGTCGCGGTCGAGAATCCTTGGCCTCGCTGGCCTTTCAACGCTCGCCGCACTCGCGTCGGTGCTCAGCTCGAGCACGGCTTCTGCGCAGACCGGCGCGCTCGCCAATCGCTTCGATCCTTCGGAAAAGGGAAGCGACTGGTTCGAGAACGAGTCGCTCGATTACCGCACCAACCTCAGGCCTGCGTTCGGCGTCATCGTCGACTACTCGAAGGACCCGATCGTTCTGCGGAATCCCGACGGCTCGAGCCAAGGCTCGCTCATCAGCGACCAGCTCTACCTGCACCTCGGCGCCAGTCTCACGCTCTGGGAGCGGCTGCGCGTCGGTGCGTCGCTTCCGCTCGAGCTCGCCGAGACGGGTAACGTCGTCAACCTCGCCTCCGGGAGCTACAACCCCCCGTCGGGCGCTGGCGTCGGCGACCTCCGACTGGGCGCGGACTTCCGCGTCTACGGTCAGTACGAGTCGGCGTTCCGGCTCGCGATCGGAGCGCAGGTCTACCTCCCGACCGGCTCGTCCGCGCACTTCACGACGACCGGCGACGTCCGCGCGCTCCCGCGCATCATGATCGCCGGCGATGCCGACACCTTCACGTACGCCGTCCGCCTCGGCTACCAGATCAACCCGGGCCCCGCGACAATCCTCGGTCACGCTGTCGGCGACGAACTCTCGATGGGCGCCGCGGTCGGCATCCGCTTCTTCGACAAGGCGCTCACCGTCGGGCCGGAGATCTCGTCGTACACGCTCGTGTCGAACTGGTTCCAGTCGAGCTCGACCCCGACGGAGTTCCTCCTTGGCGCGCACTATCGCATCGAAGACGTGATGATCGGCGCTGGCGTCGGCTCCTCGATCAACACGGGAGATGCGCTCGGCTCGCCCAGCTTCCGCGTCGTCGCAGGGCTCGAGTGGCACCCCGCCGTCGCGCTCCCGCCGCCGCCGCCCGATCGTGATCAGGACGGCATCCCCGATTCGCTCGACGCGTGCCCCGATTATCCCGGGCCGTACAGCGCCAACCCGAACGCCAACGGCTGCGCGCCCGACCGCGACAAGGATGGCGTGCCCGATGACGTCGACGCTTGCCCCGACGTGGCCGGTGTTCAGACCGATGACCCGAAGACGAACGGCTGCCCGCTTCCCCCGGCAGACCGTGACAAGGACGGCGTCCTCGACGTCGACGATGCGTGCCCGGACGTTCCGGGCGTCAAGACGAACGATCCGAAGACGAACGGCTGCCCGCTCCCGCCGGTCGATCTCGATCGCGACAAGGACGGCATCCCGAACGACGTCGATGCATGTCCCGACGCTGCGGGCCCCGCGAACCCCGACCCGAAGAAGAACGGCTGCCCGCTCGCCCGCGTCGAGAACGGACAGATCAAGATCAGCGAAGAGGTGAAGTTCGGCGAGAACAGCGCCGTCATCCTCAAGGACAGCGACACCGTCCTCAACGCCGTCGTCGAGATCCTGACCGCACACCCTGAGGTCACGTGGCTTCGCGTGGAGGGCTACACCGACAGCAAGGGGTCGGCTGCCTACAACAAGGCGCTCAGCAAGCAGCGGGCGGCGTCCGTGAAGGCCTGGCTCGTGAAGCACAAGGTCGACGCTGGCCGCCTCGACAGCGAGGGCTTCGGCGCCGAGCACCCGATTGCGGACAATGCCACGGAGGAAGGGCGCAAGAACAACCGCCGAGTCGAGTTCCACATCGGCGAAAAGCCTGCCCCCGTCCAGAAGCCCGCGGCGAAGCCCGGACCGGCCAAGCCGGCGATGGCTCCCGCAAAGCCTGCGAAGCCCGCCAAGCCCTGAGCTAGCGTCCGTTCCCGCGCGGCGCGTCGTCCGAGCGCAGGCACCCCGCACAGTGCGAGGGTGACTGCGCTCTATTCGACTGCGAGCTGCGGGAGTCGTTCCTTCAGTCGCGCGGTCAGCTTCACGAAGTCGTAACGATCGGGCTTCCCGCCGCCCGGTAGGCAGGCGATGTCGTTCGCCGCGACTGACGCACGGACGCGAAGGGCGGCCTCCAGCTTGAGCTGGTCGCCGATCTTGACCATCGTGTCGTGCTCGCTGGTCGAAATCACTCCGTCGAGCGCCGCGAACCACGAGGCGAGCGCATAAGTCAGGACCTGCTCCCAGCGCGACAGCCCTCCGAGGTCGACGCCGTCGAGCGAGCGATGCTCTGTCGCCGCCTTCGCGAGCTCCACCAGGTCCCCCTCCGACAGCCCACACTCTTTGCCGGCGTGCAGGAGCCCGTCGCGCTCGATTCGCTGGAGAGAGCCGTCGGCCCAGCCGATGGCGGCGAGCGCGAGAAACGACTGGAGAGGCAGCTTTGTGTCCATGGGGCGGGATGATACCGACTGGGCCGACAGCGTGCTGAAAAAGGCCTCGCTCCACGAAGGAGCGGCTCACGCGGACTTATGATATGAGCCAAAGCCCACCCCGAAAGGCGCCCCAGGCATGCCGACTCTCCCTGAGATTCTGACGAACGACGCGAAGAAGGGGCTCGTAGTCGATGACTGCTGCAACCTGATCGACGCCGAAGTGGACGACAAGGGGGGGCTTTCGGGGCTTGCAATCAAGGCCGGGTACAAGGCGATCAAGGGCGTGAAGCCGGGCTTCGTGAAACACGTCGTCACCGACCTCCTGCCGGAGTTCGCACGCGTGCTCGACCCGATGTATCAGGAGGCGAAGGCGGCCGGAAAGCCCGTGAGCGACCTCTTCGCGGCCCGCTCCTCCGACGTCGCGGAGGCCCTCCTCGGGCTCACCGATCAGAAGGCGAAACACTCCAAGAATAGCCTCGTCCGCGGCACTTACGACAAGCTGCGCGGCACCGCGAAGAAGAACGTCGAAGCCGCCGCTCCGCGGCTCGGCAAGTTGATCGAAGCGCACTCAAGCTAGAAGTCTCGAAATCTTCGAGGGTTGCGGGTCGGGTGGGGTCTGCCACCCTGGAGATCATGACGATGACGGCAACCAGGCGCAGGGGCTTCAAGTCGTTCCGCGCGGTCTTCACGCTCTCGCTGGCGCTGGCCGCGTGCAGCACCAGCAACGGAGCCCCCGACTCGGGCATGGTCATGACGACCCCGGATGCCGGCCAACATCTCGACACTGGCTCGGACAGCAGCGACGCGACCTCGATGACGCAGCGCGATGTCGTGAGCATCTTCGGCGACACCGGCATGACGAACCCGGACGTCGGTGCCGGCGATGCCACGCTCGATGTCACCATGCATCCGGACGTCGTATCGTCGTCCGATGGCGGACACGACGGCACGACGCCGAAGGACGGCGGAACGAAGGACTCGAGCTCGAAGGACACCGGGCCCATGAAGGACGCCGGGTGTGTGCCGGTCACTGTCGGGACCGGCACGACGGGCGCAAACACGTGCTCCGCCCCCGTCACCGGGTCCTGCGCCCCCGGAAGCCTCGCGACGTTCACGCCCAAAGCTCCGCCCCCGACCCCTGTTCAGAACGTGTGTACGGCGGCCGAGACCCAGGCGATCTACTCGGGCTGCCTCGACCCGATGACCTCGTCCACGGCCGCTTGCAACGCGACCGACGACGCCTGCTACACCTGCATCTTCGGCAGCTTGACGGGCGCGGCCACCGAGAACGCTGCAACCTGGCCTCCGATCGTGTCCGGCAGCAACATGATCGTGAGCCTCAATTTCGGCGGGTGCCTCACGCTGCTCGAGCCGTGCAACACGAAGTGTGCGGCCACGCTTGAGAGCGACATCGAGTGCGAGCTGGCCGCCTGCGAAGTGAACTGTGGCACGGTGACGACGGCGGCGGAGGTCATGGCCTACAGCGCCTGCACGGAGAAGGTCGACGGCTGCGACCCGGGGGGCTGCTACCAGTATTATTTGAACGGCCAGAGCTGCGCGAGCCAGATTACTGGACCAGGAACTGCGTGCCTGGGGCACCTGACCGACGGCAACTTCGAGGCGGGCTTCCTCGCAGTCGTCCCCGTGTTCTGCGGCGGCTGACACGTCGCGCTCCATACGATGGTACGCGCGCGCACGCACTCCCTGGGTCAGCACGCGATCCGCCTCTTCGTGGCCACGATGGCAAGCGTGCTTCTCGAGGGCTGCGCTCACGACGTCGTGCTTCCGGACGAGGTGATCGCGCAGCCGACGTGCGGCGACGGCGTCACCGACGCCAACGAGGAGTGCGACGTGACGAGCCCCGGCTGCATCGACTGCCAGGTCCAGCCCGAATGGACGTGCACCCAGAGCGGCTGCTCCCCGCTGTGCATCGACGGCGTCGTCGGCACCGGAGCGGACTGCGAGGACCCGCATCGTGACACCGCATGCGACCTCACCGGCTTCTGGGCGGTGCGCGAAACGTCGTACCTGCGCGATCAGGTGTTCGGGACCGTGCAGGTGTCGAGCAACTGGTACCTCTACGAGATTTCGCAAAGCGGGAATGCGTTTGCGATCACGTCGGAGCTCGACTGCGGTGTTCATGTGACCGGCAGCGCAACGATCGACTACCCACCCGCGACGAAGCGCGGGGTGATCTGGTTGAACCCGGAGGACGGCACGGACCCGACGCGCGGCCAGAGGCAAGGAACGTCGACGCCGAGCCCCGGTGGGTGCGACGTGACGCTCCAGCCGTGGTACTTCGCGCGCGGCGTGACGACGGCCTACATCCCGGCGACCTTCTCGAACGACGAGCCGCTCGCCGATCTCATGCCCATGCCCACCGTCGCGGATCCGATCAACTCGAACCTTTTCCCGGCGGGTGCGACCGACCCAACCACCCTCGGTGTGCCTGGCATCGGAACCCTCGTCAGCGGGCTCGTCCCCGGGCTCCGCTACTCGGCGCAGCGCACGACGACCTCCTTCGCCACCACCTCGAGCGTCGAGAGCGCCGCCCTCACGCTCGTCGTCCCGGGTAGCTTCGACGTCAACGAGAACGTCCTCCGCGTCACCGAGTGCGGCGTCGCGTGCTCGCTGCTAACGACGCTCGCTGTCCCCGCCGTCGACCTACCCCCTCACGAGACCTTGCAGTTCCTCGGAAAGACGCTCGGGAGCGCCCGGGTCGCCCCCATCGTCGTCGCTGCGCCGCGCGTGGACATCGACCTCGATCTACAGACGTGTTCCAACATCGAAGCGTTCCTCCCGCACGACGCGACAGTTCCGGGGGAGGCGCAGTGAATCGATGCGTCCAATATTGCGGGCGCGTGCTGGCTCTGCTCACGGTCATCTCCGCCGGTCGGAATGCCCATGCTTCGCCGCTCATCGAGCTGACGGGAGCCATCGGCGACAACGGGGGGATGCAGGGGGTAGTTTCGGGCCCGGGAGCGGCCTCAGCGTACTTCAACCCGGCGCTCCTCAACGACGCGGAGGACGGCGTCCTCTTTGCCTACGAGCTGGTCTCCGAGCAGGTCGGCGTCACGCTCTACGGACGGCAGGGGGGCAACGTCCCTCTCTCCGTCGGCACGCGAACCGTAACGAGCCCTGGCGGTGTCCCGCTGCCCAACGACGTGGTGCCGACGCAGTGGCTGCAGCAGGGCTGCCCCGCCGGCACGGGGCCGAATCAATGTCCGGCGCCAGGCTTCGCCGCGCGGCCTCGGCAGTCCCAGGGGTCTTCGGGGGTCAACCGTTCGTATGGCACGTTCGGCCTCGTGAAGCATCTGGTGCCCGACCGCCTCAGCATCGGGTTCTACGCGATGATCCCGCTCAGCAACCTCACGACAGCGCAGAGCTTCTACCCGGACGAGCGCGAGGCACTGTTCAGCAATAGCCTCCACCCGGAGCTCTACGGCGACCGGCTCACGTCGATCTCGGTGGTGCTCGGTGCCGCCTTCAAGATCGTCCCGCAGATCTCCATCGGCGCGAGCGTGTCTCTCGGCCTCGCCAACGTCGCGACGTCGAACACCTACGTGCAAAACCCTGCGAACTACTCGACGCTCCTGCTCGACAACTCCATCACGACCCAGGTCGACCTCTCTCCGACCGTCGGCATGACCTACATCCCTGTGTCATGGCTGCGCTTCGGCGGCGCCGTGCATGCGCCGGAGAAGTTCAGCGTCAACACGACCATCGACGCGACGCTCCCATCCGGCACGACGTCTGGCGGGACGGTGGACAATGTCTTCGACTGGATGCCGTGGTCCGTCAATTTCGGTGTGGAAGGCGACGTCATCACGCGCGGCAAGTACACGATGTCGCTGACGGGGTCGCTGAAGTACGCGTTCTGGTCGGCCTACACAGACCGCATCGGCCAGAGCCCGAGCGCATACGGGGCCGCGCTCGCATGGAGCGACACGCTGAGCGCGACCATCGGCGTACGTCACCGCTATGGGCAAGCGCGCGGCTTCATCGACATCGGCTACGCGCCATCCCCCGTTCCCGAGCAGATTGGCAACTCCAACTACGTCGACAACGATCGCGTGATGCTCGCGGCCGGCGGCGACATCGCGCTCCAGATCGGTCCCGCGAAGGTGCGTCCCGGCGCGCAGTTCTTCGTGAACCGCCTCATCTATCGCGCGAACCTCAAAGACGACGCGCTGATCACCGACCAGGTCCCCGAGGGGTCCGTGTTCTCGACGACCGGGAAACCCGTTCCGGGGCTGCTGGGGCTCGAGACGAACAACCCAGGGTGGCCGGGTTTCTCGAGCGAAGGCTGGGTGTGGGGTGGGGGAGTCACGGTCGAAGTCCCGCTGTGAACAAGTGATGTTCGAGCGACTCGGAGCCTTCATCTACAGACAGCGGTGGCCGACGCTCGTTGCCTGCGGCCTGTTCCTCACGCTGTCGATCGCCATGATCTTCCATGGCGGCGAGCTCACCGGAGGACGCATCGAGGGGATCGAAGCGGAGCGCGCGCAGGCCGTCGTCGAGAAGGTGCTCGGGCACACCATGGACACGACCGTGGTTGCCGTCTTCCGCGCCTCTTCGATGGATCCGCGCAACGCGGATTTCCAGTCGGCGGTGACCGACGTCCTCGCACCCTTGCGCCACGACTCACGGGTCGTCAGCGTCATGACGTCCGACGACGCACCGCCGGCGCTGGCGCTCGACATGGTCAACGCGAAGGCACACTCCGTCTTCGCCCTGGTGACGGTGAGGGGGACGCTCAAGGAGGCGCTGCGAAGCTATCCCGCCGTGCGCGGGCTCCTGCGCTCCTCGAAGCTGTCGATCGAGTGCACCGGGCGCCTCGTTTACATGCACGACCTCGCCGGCACGCTCGAGCACGATCTTGTCCGCGCGGAGCTCCTCTCGCTCCCTCTCGCCGTCCTCGTGCTCCTGCTCGTCTTCCGGAGCCTCGTCGCGGCTATCTTGCCCGTCGGGGTCGGTGCGCTCGCCGTGGTCGGCGGCGTCGCATTCGTGCTGTTTCTTTCCCGATTCACCGACGTCGCGGACTTCACCGTCAACGTCTGTTCGCTCATCGGGCTCGGCGTCGCGATCGACTACTCGCTGTTCACGGTCAGCCGCTACCGCGAGGAGCTTGCCCTTGGCCACGACTATGAGACCGCGCTTGCGCGCGCGATGGGCCACGCAGGCAAGGTCGTGTGCTTCTCCGGGCTGGCGGTTGCGACGGGCGTGAGCGGGCTGCTCTTCTTCGAAGGGTCGTACCTGTTCTCCATGGGCGTCGGCGCCCTCGCGGTCGTGGTGCTGTCGGTGGTGTTCGCGCTGACGTTCCTCCCTGCGCTCCTCGCCGTTCTCGGCCCGAAGATCGACGCCGGTCGGCTCCCGTTCGGTGCGAAGGGCAAGGCCGTTCTCGCCGAGGGCTTCTGGCACCGGATGGCGTTGCGGGTGATGGACCACCCGCTGCGCTTCCTCGTGCCGACCGTCCTCGTCCTGCTCGCGATGGGCGTCCCGTTCCTGCATCTGCGTATGAGCGCCGCCGACGTCCGCATTCTCGACGCGACGACCGAAGCACGACGCGGCTACGACTCCCTCGTGAAGGACTTCCCGCACGAGGCGGAGACGCGGCTCGTCGTGGCGGTCGAATACCCGACCTCCCCGGTGCTCAGCGTGCGGCGCATCGACGACCTCTACGACTTCTCGCGCAAGGTCGCCTCCCTCCCGCACGTGGTCCGGGTCGAGAGCCTGGTCGACGGCGACCCACCGCTCGACAAGGAGGACTACGAGTCGATTCTCCTGAACCCATCGCCGGTCTCGGAGGCGATGGTGAGCGCGGGCAAGAAGCTCATGGTCGGCGAGCGCTCGATGCTCCTCTATGTCGTCGTCGATCGCGCGCCGGAGACATCGGAGGCGCAGGGCGTCGTCCACGCGCTGCGGGCGCTCCACCGGGTCGGTGACGGAACGCTTCTCGTCGGTGGTCAGACGGCCAACGACATCGACACGACTGAATTCATACAGTCGCGGACGCCGCGCGTGGTCGCGTTCATCGTCCTGATGACCCTCCTCATCCTGTTCGCCTTGCTCGGGTCCATCGTCCTGCCGATAAAGGCAGTGCTGATGAACGCTCTCTCGGTCGCTGGCTCGTTCGGCGCTCTCGTCTGGGTCTTCCAGGACGGCCACCTCGGGCTTGCGCCGCCGCGCCCCGTCGAGCCCACGGTGCCGGTGCTCCTCTTCTGCGTCTTGTTCGGACTATCGATGGACTACGAGGTCCTGATGCTGAGCCGGATGAAAGAGGAGTTCGAACGCACCGGCGACAACGCAGGCGCGGTCGCGCTCGGACTCGAGAAGACCGCGGGCCTCATCACCAGCGCAGCGGCGATCATGGTTGTCGTCTTCGGTGCTTTCGCGCTCGCGGCAGTCGTGGTCGTGCGCGCCGTCGGGTTCGGGATGGCGCTCGCCGTGGCGCTCGACGCGACGCTTGTCCGGGTCCTGCTCGTGCCCGCGACGATGCGGCTGTTCGGGCCCTTGAACTGGTGGGCGCCGGCGCCGCTGGCTCGGCTACGGACGAAGCTCGGGCTGGACCGGCTCGGTCACTGAGCCGTGTTAGGAAGCCCGTCGAGTCACGGGGGCGGGCACAAGCCGGCGTCGCTGAACACGGCGAGCTGCATCGAGCAGAACGCGGTGTTCATCGTCTCCATCGAAGCGCCGCAGGCCGGTTCGTTGTTGAAACCGATCATGAGACAGCACGAGCCGAGCGCGGTGCAGGCGTCGTCTGCGCCATCGGCGCTAGAGGTCGCAGCGGCGTCGGATCCCGCAGCGGTGCTGGTCACCGCCAGAGTCTCGACGGTCGTGCTTGTCGCCGTGCTCGAGCCCGCGCTCGATCCGATGCGCGTCACACCGACGCAGCAGTCCGCACCGCCCTCCGAAGCCGAGGAGTGCGAGCTTCCGTCTCCGTCTTCCTGGGTGAGCTCACCGCCGCAGGATGCGAGGAGCACGAGACCGAGGGCGAGATGGCGCATCCAGCCAGTGTGCATCCAATCGCCGATTGACGCCTTCAAATCGCTTTCTCAACCACGCGGCGCGCTCGAGCGCAGCTACGCGGAGACGTGCTGGTCGAGGAAGATCCTCACCTGCGCGATTGCCTCGAAGCCCAGGCGCGCGAGGATCGGCCGAGACATCGAGCCGGCCTGCGTGACGAGCACGGGCGTTCCGCGGCGCCTGCCCTCTTCCCAGCGGGCCGCGACGAGCGCGCGATATGCGCCGCGTCCTCGCGCATGCTCCAGCGTACCTCCGCCGCACATCACCACGCAGCTCGGCAAGAACACCGCGTCCGCGGCCGCAACCGCGTCACCCCCGACGAACGCCAGGTAGCGACGGAACGCTGGGACCGAACTGTGAGACGCGAAGCTCTCATCCGCGTCATCCGTGGAAGGCGCACCAAACGCGGCCGCGTAGATCGACATCGAAACGCGAAAGTCCTCGAGCGTCACGACCTCGCGTACGACGACCTCGCGCTTCGAACAGTCGAGCGGCTGAAACAGCCCCATCCCCGTCGCAAGCGGCTCGCGCGGGTCTGGGACGATGCCGAGCGCCTCGAGCTGCTGCGCGAGTGTCGCAGGTGTGGCCGAGCCCCCGACCTCCCAGGTGACGGTCGTACGCCCACGCGACGCGAAGATACCCCGAACCTCCGCCACGACCTCGCCGACATCCTGACCAAGGAGCCTGAGCCGCTGCACGACGTCCTGGTACGGGTCAGGCGTGGCTCCGAGCGCGAGCGCGTATCTTGGCGTCACGATGCGGTCCTGGCCGGGACGAAGCGGGCACGACAGGTTCAGGTCTTCCGCGACAGCCAGCACTTCCGGGTTGCTACGCATGCTTGCTTCTACATCGTCAATCTGACCAACGTCGACGAACCGATCGCCGTTCTGGCGGTGACGGGCCCCTGCGCGCACAAGCGCTCGCGCAGTTACCAGCGATACGTGGGTGGCATGCCGCTCGCTATGCGTCCGAACATGCAGACGCACGACGGAAGACGCGCGCGACCACGCACACGCGGGGTCACGCTGATCGAAGTGATGATTGTCGTCACGATCCTCGGGATCCTCTCGGCAGGAATCGCGGTCGCGGTGACCCATCAGCTACACCTCGCGCAGATCCAGACGACGACGATGAACGCGAAAGTACTTCGCCCGATCGCCGCGATGTGGCGAGACGAACATCCGGGAGAGGACTGTCCGACGCCCGAGCGTCTGCGGCGCGACAAGCTGCTCGATGTCTCGAGCAAGCTGACCGACGCCTGGGGAGGGCCATATGTGATCTTGTGCGAGGAAGACGAGACCGGGGTCCTGAGCTACGGACCGGATCGACGCCCGGACACGGAGGACGATCTCCGCGAGCCAGACCCGGATCACGGCAAGCCGAAGGTCGCGGAGCGCTGAGCGCCTGGCACCACGCTCCGAGCCTGGCTTGACCGCTGACGACGGTTACGGTTTCGTGGGAGCTTGCGAGACGAGGGCCGAATGTCGAACGAGGATCACGACCACAGCCAGAACGCGTACCCAGAGTCGACGATGGAGCTCGCCGACGGAGACCTGGAAGTACACGCGGTCGGTGAGCAAGGCGCGGTGCCACCACTCCCGCAAAGCGCGCCGGAAGACGGGCGCTACGTGGACGTCGGAGAGATCGGCCGCGGCGGCATGGGGCGCGTGCACAACGTGCGCGACAAGCGGCTCCAGCGGTCGGTCGCGATGAAGGTCCTCGATCCGGCGATGGCGAAGGAGCCGCGCCTCGCTACGCGCTTCGTCGAGGAGGCGCAGATCCAGGCGCAGCTCGATCACCCGAACATCCCGCCGATGCACGACCTTGGGGTCGACCCGAGCGGCGCCGTGTTCTTCACGATGAAGCTGGTCCGCGGTACGAGCCTCTCGGACTGGCTGCAGGTCCGGACGCGACCGCCGGGGTCGCCGGAGCGCCTCGGCGAAGGAGTCGACGTATTCGTCAAGGCGTGCGACGCGGTCGCGTTCGCCCATGCGCGCGGCGTGCTTCATCGCGATCTGAAGCCTGGAAACATCATGCTTGGCGAGTTCGGCGAGGTCTACGTGATGGACTGGGGTCTCGCGCTGACGAAGGGGGACTCGGTCGTCGTCTCGACTCGGCGGCCGAGCGACGAGGAGCACTACGTCGCCGGGACGCCGGCATACATCTCGCCGGAAGCGGCGCGGGGTGAGCCTTGTGACGAGCGCGCCGATATCTTCGGGCTCGGTGCAATCCTGTACGCGATCGTTACCGGTGGCACAGTGTACGGCAACATCAGCCCGCTCGAGGCGGTGGAGGCCGCGCGTCGAGGGGACGTCCACCTCTCCGAGAGCGCGTTCGCGTACGTCGGTGCCTCTCGGAAGCTCGTTCGCATCCTCGAGAAGGCGCTCGCGCCGGCACGCGAGGATCGCTACCGCTCCGTCATCGCGCTGCGCGCGGACGTTCACCAGTTCCTTCGTGGCGGCCTCACGATGCCGCGTCGCACGTTCGCGCCCGGGACGCGCATCATCAAGGAGGGAGCGCCGGGAGATCAGGCGTTCATCATCGTCGAAGGGACCTGCGAGGCTTACAAGACCGTCCAGGGTGCGCGGCGGACGCTCCGCAGGATGGGCCCGGGCGATGTCTTCGGCGAGACCGCGGTTCTCTCCGACTCGCCGCGCACCGCGACGGTCGAAGCGATCGATCAGGTGACGGCGCTGGTGATTGATCGCGTTGCGCTCGAGGACGGGCTCGGCTTCGACACCTGGCTCGGGACGCTCGTGAAGGCGCTGGCCCAGCGTTTTCGCGAGCTCGACGCGCGAGTGACGTCCGGGACGTAGTGAACGCTGACGTGAGCGCTGCCGCGATCGAGCGACGCGGGAAGACAATCTTGCGGATCCTGGAATATGCTCCGGCGCTGATTGCGGGGCGGGCACCTGCCGTCCCGCCTGACGAGGGAGGGAGCTCATGAGCTTGAAGACGATCGGGTTGTTCTGCGGGGTTGCGGCGGTGATCGCTGGTGCAGGCATGGGTTGCGGCGCGAGCTCGCCCGCGAACGGGGCGACGAGCAGCTCGACCTCCAAGTCGAGCACGAGCACGAGCACCAGCTCCAGTTCCGGCTCGACATCGAGCTCGAGCTCGAGCTCGTTGCCGGTGGATGCCGGCAATGACGCTGGGCCGTTCTGCGCCACGGGGTCGGCGGGCGTGTCCGGCAACACGCAGGTAGCGCTCGCGTGCAATCAGGACACCCCGTCGGGCATCGCAGTCGCAAACGGCATCGTCTACTGGACGAACTATGACGCCGCCGCTTCGAGCGGCAACGCGTCAGGCTCGGGTGGGGCGGTCATGAGTGTGTCTACGAGCGGCGGAACCGTGAGTACGCTCGTGCCGAACCAGGATTATCCGTGGGCGATCGCGGTCGACAGCAAGAACGTTTACTGGACGAACTACGACAACGACGGCGCGGTCAGCGGCGGGGAGACCAACGCTGGCGCCGTGCTTCAGGCGCCCATCGGCGGCGGGACGGTGATCACGCTGCAGATGGGGCTCGAAGACCCCTACGGCATCGCGGTCGACGCCACGAATGTCTACTTCACGACGTACGCGGGCGGTCGCGTGAAGAAGGTGCCGATTGGCGGCGGCACGGTGACCACGCTCGCGCAAGGCCTGAGCAACCCCTGTTACATCGCCGTCAGCGGCGGGACGGCGTACTGGACCAACTACTCCGACGGCACGGTGCAATCGATCTCGACGAGCCTGACCGCGCCCGGCACACCCATGACGCTCGCGACCGACGCCGCCGGGGACAACGCGAACGGAATCGCTGTCAGCGGAACCACGGTCTTCTTCGCCGCATCGAACAGCCCGGGCGCGATCTGGACGGTGCCGACCACTGGCACGTCGACGGCGAAGGCGCTCGTCGGCAATCAGGACAATCCGTGGGGTCTCGCGACCGACGGCACGAACGTCTACTGGACGAACAACGACTCGCCCGGTGAGCTCGTTTCCGTTCCCATTGCGGGAGGGACTCCGACGACTCTCGCCACGGCGCTCGTATCTCCCACAGCGGTCGCGGTCGACGGGACCGGCGTCTACACGGCGGGCGCAGGCGGGCACATCTGGAGGATCACGCCCCCATAGCGGAACGATGACAGGCAGGCCGAGGCCTCCCAGCTTTCCAGACACGGGCGCGTTCCCGCCACGGTAGAGTCTGCACCGCTAGGGATAGGGAACGGGCGCTCGACGCCCACTGGGAGGCCTCCTTGATGACTCTTTCGAAAATCGGTTTTCTTTCTGTCTCGTCGAGCGCGCTCGTGCTCGTGCTGGGCTGCGGCGCTTCGAGCACGGGCGCCCCCGATGCCGGAACCAGCTCGTCGTCCACTTCGAAGTCGAGCACGACCTCGGCCTCATCTCACTCCAGTACAGCGTCGACGACCGCGACCTCGAGCTCATCGACCACGGGCGCGTCGTCGTCCAGCGCCAGCTCTGAGGTGGGCGACGCTGGCATGGGCGACGGATCGAGCACGTCGTCGAGCTCTGCGTCGGAGTCGAACAGCAGCGGCTCCAGCTCCGGCTCGAGCATGAGCTCAGGCTCCAGCGGAAGCTCTGGCTCCAGCAGCAGCTCCAGCTCCAGCGCGTTCTGCGCGACTGGAACGACGATCACTGGAAAGAAGATGGTCGCGATCGCCTGCGAGCAGACCAATCCGGGAAACCTCGTGGTGAGCAACAACGTCGCCTACTGGACCAACTACGCGTCGGCGACGTCGGGCGGGGCGATCATGAGCGTGTCCACGAGCGGCGGGATACCCAAGGTGGTCGAGGCCAACCAAGACTATCCGTGGGGCATCGCCACCGACGGCACCAACCTCTACTGGACGAACTACGACCAGGCGGGAGCCAACCCGGGAACGGGAGGGCCGACGGGCTTGACGACCGCGACGGCAGGAGCGGTGCTGCAGGCGCCGATCGCGGGCGGGGCCCCGAAGACGCTCGCGTCCGGGCTCACCACTCCGTTCGGCATCGCGACGGACGGGACGAATGTCTACTTCACCGCCGGGCTTGCGAACGGGAGCGGCGCTGGGGCTGTCAAGAAGGTCGCGGTCGGGGGGACGACGGTCACGACACTCGATCAGAGCCTGAACGGCCCCGCGTACATCACGGTGAGCGGCGCCGACGTCTACTGGTCGAACTTCGGCGGTGGCACCATCCGGAAGATTGCCTCGAATCTCACGGGACCGGGCACCTCCGTGGTCCTCGCGTGTAACACGGCCGCCGTCACCATCGGTCCGCTCGGACTCGTGGTGAACACCGGTGGGACCGCCGTCTTCTACGCCGACTGGAACAACGGCAACATCTTCAGCGTGCCCACGACGCCGGCCGGCGCATGTGGGCTCGGCACGAAGATCGCGTCGGACTCGAGCCTTACACCATGGGGTATCGCGACCGACGGCACGAACGTCTACTTCGCGAACCAGGAGGGCAGCTCCCTCGAATCCGTCGTCGTCGCCGGCGGCACTGCGACGAAGCTGACGACGAGCACGATCGAAAACCCGACCGGCGTCGCGGTCGATGCGAACGGCGTCTACGTGACGGGGCAGGGTACGACTCCCGGCAGCGCCACCGGTCACATCTGGATGATCTCGCCGCCATAGGACACCCTGTCGAAGCCTCGCGGCGCTCCCGGCGGAGCGCCGTCTGCACGCGCGACCCGGGTCGAGCAGGGGTCCTTGCCCGCGAGACCTTGACCGCCGCCATCGGCCGCCTCATAACTTGGTTGTACAACCAACCAATGAGAGGCACCGATGGGTCGCCCTGCAAACACCAACGAACGACAGGCGCAGATCGCGCGGGCGTTGCTGCATGTGATGGCCAAGCGCGGCTATGACGGAGCGACGGTGGCGGACGTCGCGAAGGAAGCGGACATTGCGCCGGGGCTCGTCCACTACCACTTCAAGAACAAGCTCGAGATTCTCCTCTCGGCGATCGCCGAGCTCGCCGCGGACTACGAGGCGCGCCTCGCTCAGCACCTGGAGGAGGCCGGGGATGATGTGATCGCCCAGCTGCGCGCGTTCATCGACGCTCACCTCCGCGTCGGAGCGGCCGCTGACCCAGCCGCGCTCGCCTGCTGGATCAACATCAGCGGCGAGGCGCTCCGAGAACCGCGCGTGCGGAAGGCGTTCACGCGAGTGCTCTCCGGCTCGGTCGCCCGGGTTCGCGCGATCCTCGACCGCGGGACGACGGAGGGCGTCTTCTCGTGCAGCGACACGGACGCCGCCGCGGCGGCGATCGTGGCGACCATCCAGGGGTACTTCGTCCTCGCGGCGACCGCGCGAGACCTCGTTCCGGCGAGCTCGGCAGCGCCGGCGACATGGACGATGGCTCGCGCGCTCCTGGCACTTCCCGCGAAGGCTGCTTCGCGCAGGCGCAGCCCGTCGTGAGCGCCTCCTCTCGCGCTCGCGCGGGCCGGCTCGGATTGCTCGCGTCGCTCTACGTGTCCCAGGGCTTGCCCTTCGGCTTCTTCACGCAGGCCCTCCCCGTCCTCCTGCGACGCCGTGGCCTCTCGCTCGCCGACATCGGCCTCTCGTCGCTCCTCGCGATCCCCTGGGCGCTCAAGTTCATGTGGGCGCCGCTGGTCGACCGGTTCTTCTTCGCCCGATTAGGTCGGCGGCGGTCGTGGATCCTCCCGATGCAGCTCCTCACGATCGTGGTGCTCGCTTGCGTCGCGCTCGCGCCGCCTGGCCATTCGCTGCGCTGGCTGCTCGTCGCCGTGCTGGGGGTGAACTTCCTGTCGGCATCGCAGGACATCGCGACCGATGGCCTCGCCGTGGACATGCTCGCGCCGTCCGAGCGGGGGCTCGCCAACGGGATACAGGTCGCGGGCTACCGCGCCGGGATGATCCTCGGCGGCGGCGCGCTCCTCGTCTTGTTCGAGCGCATCGGGTGGACAAGCACGTTCCTCATCATGGCGGTGCTCGTGGCGGCGACGACCGTGCCCATCGCTCTCCACTCGGAGCCTCCAGCCGCCGCGGCGCCGGCGTCGCTCGCGAGGACCGTGACGGGCTTCTGGCGAAGACCAGAGACGCCGCAGGTCCTCGCGCTCCTTGTCGTCTACAAGCTCGGCGACGCCTTCGCCGTCGGCATGCTCCGGCCTTTCCTCGCCGACCTCGGGCTCTCCATGGCCGACATCGGGTGGCTGGTCGGAACGGTCGGCTTCGCGTTCGGGCTCGTGGGCGCGCTCGCGGGAGGTGGGCTCATCACGCGGATGGGCCGACGACGCTCTCTCGTGGCCTTCGCCGCGTTCCAGGCCGTGAGCGTGCTCCTTTACGCCTGCGTCGCGTTGACGCATTCGGTCTCCCTCGCGCGCCTCGCGCTCGCGACGGCGCTCGAGCACTTCGCGGGCGGGATGGCCACGGCCGCACTCTTCACGTGCATGATGGACTGGACGGGCGCCGAGAGCGCGGCGACCGACTACACGATCCAGGCGAGCGTCGTCGTCATCGCGACCGGTGCCGCAGCGAGCCTTAGCGGCTTCTCCGCGCAGCGGCTCGGCTACGGCGGTCACTTCGTCCTCGCGGGCGGGCTCGCAGTCCTCGCACCGATCCTCGTGTACGCGCTGTTCCCGTCGAGCGTCCGTGACCCTCACTCTTCCCCGGAGACCCTTCATGAACAGCCCATTTGAGGTCGTCGCGCTCGGCGTCGGCGACACGTTCTCCGAGGTCCACCACACCGCCGCCTTGCTCCTCGAGCACGACGGCTTCCGGCTCGCGATCGACTGCCCCGACCGCTACCGGGGCGCTCTGCGGTGCGCACGTGAGCGCACGAAGCGTGACCTGACGCTGGAGCGCATCGACGACGTGTTCATCACGCACGTGCACGGCGATCACGTGAACGGCCTCGAGGGGGTCGCGTTCTACAAGCGGTTCGCGGAGGGGAAACGGGTGACGCTGCACACGACCCCCGACGTTCGCGCCGTCCTCTGGGACCAGCGCCTGCGCGCGCCGATGGAGACGCTCTGGGACGGCTCGCGCTTTCACTCGCTCGGCTTCGACGACTACTTCGACTTTCACCCGACGCCCTGGGAGCAAGAGGTCGAGATCGGCCCGTTTCGCGTCACGCTCCGCAGGACGAAGCACCACGTCCCCACGGCCGCGATGCTGGTACGAGCCGGGGGCCGCACGTTCGGATACTCGAGCGACACCGCGTTCGATCCCGAGCTGATCGAGTTCCTCGCGGCGGCCGACCTCGTCGTCCACGAGACGAACTTCGGCCCCGCGCACACCGCTTACGCCGACCTCTGCACGCTGCCGCGCGAGGTCACGGGCAGGATGCGCCTGATTCACTATCCGGACTCGTTCGACCCCACCGCCTCGGCGATCCCCTGCCTCATCGAGGGCGACGTGCTCGCGGTCTAGCGCCGGCTCGTTCCGGCATTGGAGTGATGTCATGTCTCTCGCTTCCGTCCTCTCACTCTCGGCGTGCATCGTCGTCGCTTTCTGCCTCGCACCATGGCTGCGCTCCGCGTGGGTGATCGCGGAGCCCGACGAGTGGCTGCTGTGTATACGCAACGGCAAGGTGGTCGGTGCAGGGATCGGGATCTCGATCTGGCGACGGCCAGGCGACATCGTCGCGCGCTTCAGCAGCACGGTCCAGCGCGTGCGATTCTCCGTCGACGCGCGCACCGCCGAGCACCTCGCGCTGCGTGTGGAGGGGTTCATCCTCTGGTCGGTCTCGCCCGACGCCGAGGGGGCGTTCCGCGCGTTCAGCAAGCTCGGCATCGTGAACCTGAACCACGCGCAGGGGCGCAGCGCCGCGCCGAAGAGCCGAGCGCATCTCCTCACGAGCGCGCAGCATCACGCGTTCCAGGCGCTGCTCGCCGCCGAGGTCCGAGCGCACGTCAGCTCGCGGTCGCTCGGCGAGCTCCTGACCGAGCCGAACACCCTGGTTCAGGGTCTCTCGGAGCGCTTCGCGTCCCTCTCGTCGGCGCTCGGGATCCGCATCGAGCGGACCGAGATCCTCGAGGTCCAGCCCGTCGATCCGAAGCTGCTCAAGGATCTGTCGGCGCGCTCGGAGGAGGGGATCCGCGAAGAGGCGGAGGGCGCGCGCCTCGAGGCGGCGGAGCGGCTGGGAGCGCAGAAGGCCGCAGCGAACGCCCGTCAGGCCAGTCTCGACCTCTCCGCGCGCCTCGCCGCCGTCGAGGGAGATCGCCAGGTCGTCCTGCGCGAAGGAGAGAGCGCGGTGGAACGGCAGCTCGCCGCCGAGGCTGGCGCCCTGCAGGTGCTCGAGGCGCGCCGCGAGCGCGAGGAGGGCGAGCTCGAGCTCGCGCTGGACCGCGTGCGGCGGACCGCCGAGGTCGAGCGGGATGCGGCGCTCGCGAGGGGCGCCGCCGAGGAGCGGAAGTCACAGGCGGTGCGCGACCTCGAGCTGGCGAAGCTCATCGCGGAAAGGGCGACCGCCGCGATGGAGTCCTGGCAGATCCGGGACGCAAAGTGGGTCAGCCTCGGCGATACCTCGCCGGCCACGTCGATCGCCTCGATGATCGGCGCCGTGCGCGAGCTCGTCGGGAAAGGGCCGTGAGTGATCGCGTGACCCGCCTGGGCACCCTCACGAGCACTACGAATCCCCTGCTACGCGGTTCCTCCCGCTCGACTTCGCGACGTACATCGCGCGGTCCGCCCGGTCGATCACCATGTCGAGCGACTCGCCGGACGTGCGCAGCGCGAGGCCGAGCGACACCGTGACGGGAATCCTCTCGCCGGTCTCCGCGCGCACGTCCATGGCTTCGACCGCCGCACGAATGCGCTCGGCCGTCACCTGTCCGCCCGCGCCGTCGGTGCTGGTAAGGGCGACGACGAACTCTTCGCCTCCCCACCGCGCGACGAGATCGCAGATCCGCATCTCGCGTGTCAGCGTGGTGCCGAGCGCGCTGAGGACTCGATCTCCCGCAGCGTGGCCGCGCTTGTCGTTGATCGATTTGAAGTGGTCGACGTCGAGCAAGAGAAACACGATCGGGTAGCCGTGCCGGTCGCATCGCGGGAGCTCTCCCTGCATCGCTGCGAGGAACGCGCGCCGGTTCATCAGGCGGGTCAGGCCGTCGGTGTTCGCCAGACGCCGCGCCTCCTCCGCGAGCGCCGCGAGCTTGAGGGGGCCCGAGAGCTCTCGCGCGACCAGCGTGATGAGCGCCTCGTCGAGCGGGTCTTTGCCAGGGGCGACGGCGATGCGCCCCACGAGATCGTCGCCGAAGTCGATGGGGCGGATCACGGGGGAGTGGTCCGGCGCTGCGGTGACGGCGTCCTCGTCCTCGAAGTGGACGATCGGGACCTCGGGGGCGAGACCGAGCGCGACGGTCACCTCCTGTCGCGCCAGCGCGCGAGACGCGGGCGCGTGATGGAGGCCGACGTGGGACAGCGTCCCGTCGGCAGTTTCGGGCGCCTTCGTCGCGAGCGCCATCCACCGATACGTGCAGACCTGGGAAAGGAACCGGGCAAACCGGCGCTGCAGCAGCTCCAGTGAGTCGCTCGTCGCGAGCGCGCGCACCTCCGCAGCGATCACGGACTCGAACAGCGCCTCGTCGAGGTGACGCGCGATGCGGTCGCGGATGTCCTTCGGCCCCTCGGCGAGCTGCATGAAGAACTCACCTTCGGTCGTGCGGCCGGCGATGGCGCTCTCGATGGCCGAGAGGAGCTCGCTTGCGTGCGCTCGGCTCACGTACGCCACGGCCCCAGCGCGCGCCGCCCAGAAGCGATCACGCCGGTCGTCGCTCTCTCCGCGCAGAATGACGGGCACATCGCAGGTCGCGGGCTCGGACCGGATCAAGCGACACACCTGGATCCCCGACACGCCCGCCATCCAGAGGTCCGCGATGATGGCCGACGGCGGCGACCTCAGCGCGAGCTCGGCGCCAGTCGCGCCGTCCGGAGCGAGCTCGACCTCGTACCCTTTCGCGCGCAGGCGGTCGGCGAGGGCGTCACGCCCCGAGGACGTGTCGATGAGAACGATCCGGTGGCCGTGCGCCGACATGTCCGCGGTAGAATCTCGCTCCACTTGCCACTTGCGGGTGCCCGAAACGGCGCGGCGGGAGTATGACGGACCTCGAACTTTCCGCAAGGGTGACGTCTTTTCATGACCTCCCACATCGAGATTGTCGGCGAAGCCCTCCTCGAATCCACCCGGCAGGTGTTCGAGGAGCACGGAGTTCGCGTACCTGAAGCGCTGCTCTGTGACCCGGTCGGCGAGTGGGTCTACCCGATTGCGGTGATCGGCTTCGGCGGTGAGACGCTTCGAGGATCCGTGTCGTTCGAGGTGCCCTGGCCCGTCCTTCAGGCCTGCCACCCCAGCAAGTCGAGCGCGACGGCCGACCTCGTCGACTGGGTGGGGGAGCTGTCGAACCTGGTGCTGGGAAAGCTCAAGACCCGGCTGCGAGCGCACTCGGTCGCGATCCAGCTCGGCCTGCCGATGACGTTCACCGCGGGCACTGCGGTGTCGGCGCTCACGAGCGCGTCGAAGCTCCAGTACCGGCTTCGCTTGGACGCGGGGATGATCCTCGTGCGGTTCTCGGCGGAGATCGACCCCACGTTCGTGATGACCGCGTCGGAGACGCCCGAAGTCGTCCACGGCATCGATCTGTTTTGACCACCGGAGAGCGCATGGGCAAGAAGGTCATCGTCGTCGACGACTCGCGCACCGCACGGGAGCAGGTGAGGAACGCGCTCGCCGCCGAGAGCTACGAGATCATCGAGGCGGTCGACGGCAACGACGGGATCGCGAAGATGGATGCGAACACCGACGCCGTGCTCGTCCTGTGCGACGTGAACATGCCGAACCTGAGCGGCATCGACATGCTCGAGAAGGTGAAGCGCGACGGCAAGGGCGCGAACGTCATCTTCGTGATGCTGACGACCGAAGCCGACCCCGCCCTCGTACGCCGCGCGAAGGCCTGCGGCGCGAAGGGGTGGATCGTGAAGCCCTTCAAGCCCGAGCTCATGCTGGCCGCGGTGAAGAAGCTTCTCGGCGACGTGTGACGACAATCGTCTATCGAGGTCGAAGGCGAGCTCGCGCCGATGACCCTCGTCGCGAGTGATCTTGATAGGCTAATAGCGTCGGCCAACCACGCGTCTTTCTGCACCCGAGAGGACAATGATCACAGATCTCCGATTTCGCGCTGCCCTCGTCGTCGAGCTCGTCGCTCTCTTCACTGTGCCTCTGGCGTGCAGCGGCGGCACGGCTCCGCTCGGGCCGGAGTGCACCGCGCTCAAGGAGTGTTGCGCGATGGTGTCGTCCGCGAGCGGCGGCCTGTGCGCGACCACCAGCGAGACCGAATGCCTCGCGAACCTCATGTCCTTTCAGGCGCTCGGTTCGTGCACCGGCATCGTTGCCGGCGCCGATTCCGGAACGACGGGGTTCGGATCATCCTCCGCGTCGACGTTCGGGTCGAGCTCGGCGGCGGGCGCCATGAACGTTTGCCACGTGGCGAGCACGGGGCTCAGCGGCGAACCGACCTGCACGGTCTTCGTGAGCACCCTGCCGAACTGCGCGAGCCCGTCGGTCGCGGGCTCGTGCTCATCGACGGGTCTCGCCGGCTGCTGCATCGAGATGATCTCGGGGACCGAAGGCAGCAATGGCACCTGCTACTACAACGAGTCGACCGAAGAGGCCGCGACCTCCGCGTCCAACTGCACGGCACTGAGCAACCCGTCGCTCTGCTGCACCTACACCTGGACCACGACCTCGCCCTGATCCGAGCGCGATCGGGAGCCGTCTCTAAAGAAGGGGCGGCGGAGAACGCCGGGCTTCTACAGGTGGAGCTCGATGGGGATGAGGTGCGCCCCCGGCTCCGACCACGACGTCGCGTACACCGTCTTCGCGATGCACGACTGGAGCTCCGGTCCGAGCGGCGGGTTGAAGCTCGCCAGACGCGCCGACCCGTCGGCGTTGACGTCGACCGTGAGCACCGAGCTGATGGTGAGCGTCCCTGACCTCCGGAACGTCTCGTCGGCACACTTGCGCACCGCGGCCGTGACAATCTCCGTCGCGCTCGGCGGCTTCGCGGTCGCCGAGATGCTGGGGGGGTGAGGAGTAACCGCAGGCGGGTTGATCGCCGAGCCGCCCGTGGTGCCCGTCGTGAACGGGAGCGAAGGCGTCGCCCCGGCCGATGCAGAGGACTGTGCGAGCGCGACCGGATCGACCGCGGTTCGCACGTGGGTCGGGTCGTGATCGATCTGCAGCGTCGCCTGAAGATCGTTCACCGAGAACTCGACGTGGGCTGGAGCATTCACCAGCACGCCGACCGTCGACCCTGCCTTCGGTGGGGCGCCGATGGAGATGACCCCCTCGGACAGGTCGACCGTCACGTGCGCGCCGCCTCGCTCCGGTCGCGCAACACGGAGGTGCGTGCCGTGAACGGCGACACGGACGCCGTCGACGTCGACCCCGAAGGCCTCGCCGGCGACGACGGGCACGACCTGCGCTTCGACCGCGCCGACCGAGAGCGCCAGGAAGATCGCTCCCCCGTGCGTCCCGGCGCGGACTGCAGAGATCTCCGTTCCCCGCTCGAGGAGCCAGTCGACCCGCCCGGGAGCCGCGAACACCGCTTCTCCGCCGTGCGCTTCGACCCTCTGCCCGTCGTGGAGCGAGACCTCGTGGACGACCGCGACCTTGCCGTCGACACGAAGCTCTCCGCCGGAGGTCATGGCCGAGAGATTGGCAGGCGCCGTCGCACGCGGTGCTTCCGGAACAGGCAGCGCGCCGACTGCGACAGGGGGCGCCGTTGGTGTCAGGACGGGACCCGTCGATTCCACACGATCGAGCCCGGCCGAAGACTCGCTGTCCCCGCGCGAATGCGCGAAGACGAGTGCTCCCGCCGCGATCGCGGTGATGACAGCGACGCCACCCCAGAACCGACCGTCGACCGCGGGCCGGATGACCTTCTTCTGCTCGGCTTCGTAGGCGTCGATCCGGTCGAAGAGCTTCCGGTCGAGCTCGTCCGCGTCGTGGCCTTCCGAGCGCGCGGGTGGCACCCAGTGCGACTTCGCCTCCTTCGTCAGCTCGGTCAGCAGGTCGTCGTCGTGCTTCGAGCTCATGGTTCGCTCCCATCGGCCGGAGCGGTGGTCGGGCCCGTCAAGGTTCCACGAAGGCCCGCGAGGACGGGTTCGTCTGCCAGCATCGCCTCGATCTCGCGACGCGCGTAGAAGAGGCGCGTTCGGACGGTGAGGACCGGAGCGCCGACGATCTGCGCGATCTCGGCGGGAGACACCCCCTCCAGCTCGTGCAGCACGAAGACGACGCGCTTCTTCTCCGCAAGCCGCTCGACGATTCGCGAGAACGCCCGGACCCGCGCACGGCGGTCGGCGTCGACGTCGGGCGCCACCACCTCATCGTCCGGAGTGATGTCCGCGTTCGGCTCCTCGGCGTACGTGGGGCGGCTGCGGGCCGCGCGGCGGTGCATCAGAACGACATTGACCGTGACGCGGTGCAGCCAGGTCGTGAACTTCGACTGCCCCCGGAAGTCCTTCAAGCTCCTGTAAACCTGAAAGAAAACCTCCTGGACCACGTCGTCCTGGTCGCGCGTGCTCCCGATCATCCGGAACACGAGGCGTGAGACGGCGTCCCGATGCCGGGTGTAGAGGACGCGAAAGGCGGCGCGATCCCCCGCGCCAGCTCTTGCGATGAGATCAGCCTCGTCCTGGGGCCGCGCGTCGCTCATGCGTACCTGGGGCCGTCCGCTGAGCGCGACGGTGACGGGAAAGGCGATCGATGCGTCCACGAAAAGTCAGATGCCGCGTCTCCAGCAAGCATTCACTTCGTGCCAGCCTACCGGCTAGCACTCCGTAGACCTACGTGGACTTCGCCAGGCCTCCGTCCACTACAGACGGATCCGCTCCCGTCGCCGACCAGCGACGTCGCGAACATCCGCAGCAACCAGCCCGATCCCCACCAGCAGCGCAAACCACACCATGGGCCGAAACTGCAACGAACGGCATGGCTGGGCCCACTTTCCTGAGCCGATTTCAACGACCCCCCCGGCGAGCGTCGCTCGACACCGGCTGGGTCGGGGGAGCGGCCGCGCTCCCCCACGAATTCTCACGGCGTGGAGGGCGCTTCGCCCGAAGCGCCGCGAGAAATTCTAGAACAAAGCTCGGAGGTCGACCTTCTCGAGCTTCTTTGCTTCGAGCACGGCGTTGACCGCGCGGAGGAGGCGGGTCTTCGCCGGGCCGCTCACCGACTTGCCCGTCAAGGCCGCGTCGAGGGCGCGGGGGGTGATGGGGCGGCCGGATCGGGACTCGCGAGTCTCCGCCGGGGCCTTCTTCTCCCCTTCCGTCTGACGCGCCTGGCGCTTGTTCAGGCGAATCGTGCGGTCCTCCGCCGTGAGGGACTCCAGCTTGTGCGAGGCCGTGAGGACGCGGCGAGCGTCGACCTTCTTGTCCTTGAGGAAGGTGGCGAACTTGGTCGGGGTGGCTTCGTTGCTCATTAGAGGTCCTCGGGCGCTTGATAGGAGATGCGCGGGGGGCGCACCGTACCAGCGAGACTGCGTGTGGGCCAGGGAGAATGGACGGCCGGCGCCGCGCGGTTCGAATTGAAGACGGGTGGGGGCCGGGGAGCGGCCGCGCTCCCCGCCAATTCTCACGGGAGGCAGGAGGAAGGCTGCCGACCGACGCCGTGAGAATTGAAAACGGGAAGGCTGCCGACCGACGCCGTGAGAATTGAAAACGGGGAGGCTGCCGACCGACGCCGTGAGAATTGTTTAAAGAGCCGGGAGAATCGCGGCGACGACGGTGACCGCCCCGCCGACCGCGACCGGGATCGTCAGGTTGTCGTCGAGACGCGTCGTCACGAGCTCCACGATCGCGCCGACGATGCCCGCGACGAGCGAAAGCACGACGAGCTGCAGCGGCGGGACGCCTCCGGCGAGGGAGAGCGCGATCATCGCGACGAGAGTCCCCGAGACGATGAAGGCGAGCATCCCTTCGAGCGACCGGCCCGTCGAGAAGCGGTGGCGACCCCAGCGCCGACCGACGAGGGCGGCGACCGGATCCGCGACGCCGAGGACCGCGAGGCTCGCCATCGTCGCAGGGCGCGACGCGACGAACGCGAGGATGACGAGGGCGGTGGCGTACCAGGTCGCGGAGTTGATGCGATAGCGCTCGTGCGGGTGGGAGACGTGGCTGTAGAGCCGCATCAGCCACTCGTTCATCCGCGGGCTGAGGCGCCTCCCGGTCTCCATCGACCAGGCATAGATGACGAACGCGACGGCGATCATGACGACGAGCGCGTGCGAGCGGATCAGCGCCACCGTCGCGACTCCGACGACGGCGGCCGTGAAGTGAAAGAGGCTCCGCGTGTAGTTCGTCGGGCGGACGACGGACGGCGCGACCCCTTGCGGGAGCGCGAGGACGAGCGCCTCGTACTCGGGGTGGACCTCTCCGACGAAGGCCGCCCAGCGCGCCCGCGTGGGCTCGGCGGGGAGCGCACGCTCCATCGTCGCGACCAGGGACTCGGTTCGTGTGAGCTGGGTCGACGGACGGGACACCCGCTCCTCCAGCCGCTCGCGGATCGACGCGACGAGCGCCGTGACGCGGCGTCGCAGGTCGTCGGCGCGTTCGGCGCGCCAGGCGGACGAATCGGCGTCCGTCAGAACCGCGCGAACCTCGCGGATCCACGTGGCGTCGATGACCAGGTCTCCGGGTTCCGCTGCGAACTCTGCAGGCACGGAGAGGTCTCTAGCGCACCCCACCCACCCCCGCTGTCAGGGCTTCGTCACACTGGCCAAGGAGCGTCGCCGCCCGGCGACGGTCGTTTTCCGCACAAAGTGACGGGCCGACGGGCGCGCGGTACACTCCTCCACGTCGCGGCGAAGGTGACCACGGCGCGTGATGACCCACCCGAAACTCACTCCCGAGCTCGACGTCACGGTCGCGGCCTCCCCGCAAGATCAGACCGATCCCGCGGCGGTGCGCGCGGTGCCATGGGCCGTGTCGTCCGGCGCGCTGTCGTCCGAGACGCTCGCGGAGCGCTATGAGCTGCTCGGCCTGCTCGGCTCGGGCGGCATGGGCGCCGTCTACAAGGCGAAGGACGTCCTGCTCGGCGAGCTGATCGCGCTCAAGGTGCTCCGCCCCGACCTCGCCAGCAACCCGGAGATGGTCCGCCGGTTCCGCCAGGAGGTGAAGCTCGCGCGGCGCGTGACCCATACCAACGTCGCACGCACATACGATTTCGGCGAGGACGGGCCGCACAAGTTCCTCACGATGGAGCTCGTCGTAGGCGTGTCGCTCGCCGAGACGATCCACGCCGACGGCCCGCTCTCGGTGTCCCGCGTCGTCGAGATCGCGACCGCTCTCGCGGCGGGTCTCGGCGCCGCACACGCCGCGGGCGTCGTTCACCGCGATCTCAAGCCCGACAACGTGCTCCTCGCCGACGACGGCCGCATCCTCATCACGGATTTCGGCATCGCACGCGTCGCCGACCCCGTGCAGCACGAAGCCGTCCGGACCGTCGGGGCAGCGCTGGGCACGCCGGCCTACATGGCGCCCGAGCAGGTCGAAGGCGCCCGCGACGTCGACGGACGCGCCGACGTGTACGCGCTCGGCGCCATTCTCTACGAGCTCTTCACCGGCGCCCACGCGTGGCAGGGGGAGACGATCTTCATGATCGCGTCGCGACGTCTCATCGAGCCGCCGCCTGACCCGCGCGTGCGACGACCCGACCTCCCGTCCCTCGCTGCCGACGTGGTTCTCCGGTGTATGGCGCGCGCGAAGGCCGACCGGTTCCAGACGATGGACGAGGTGGCCGCGGCGCTCGCAGCCATCTCGGCTCCTTCCTCACACCTCTCGCTCTCGAGCGCGCTGCCCCGCGCCCGTCCCGTGACCGGGCCTCCGCCGCCCCTCGCCACGATGAAGAGCATCGCGGTGCTCCCTTTCCAGAACGCCGGCGCCCCGGCCGACGAGTACCTCGCCGACGGGTTGACGGACGACCTCATCGACGTGCTCTCGATGACGCCCGGGCTGCGCGTCTGCGCGCGCGGCGTCGTGATGGCGCGCGCCGGCAGCGCCGGGGATCCACGGAGGCTCGGGGAAGATCTCGGCGTCGACGCGGTCGTGCTCGGCTCGCTGCGTCGCTCGGAGAGCCGGCTCAGGGTGACGGCGCGCGTCCTCTCGGTCGGCGACGGCTTCCAGCTATGGGCGCAGCGCTTCGATCGCACGGAGGGAGAGTTCTTCGAGGTGAACGACGCCGTCGCGCGCGCGGTCGCCGAGGCGCTCACGTGCAAGGTGGAGCTTCCCGCACGCAAGCCGAGCACCGATCCGCTGGCGCTCGACCTCTATCTGCGCGCGCGTCACGAGTATTTCAAGTGGTGGCGCGACAACATCATCGCTTCGCTCGCGCTCTTCGAGCAAGCGCTCGAGCGCGCCCCCGACGACCCGATGATCCTCGCGGGCTACGCGATGGCGCTCTCGCGCAGGTGCGGGCAGGACGACAGCAACGACGGCCACGCCGAGGCGGCGCGGGGCGCGGCGGAGCGGGCGCTCGAGCTGGCGCCGCAGTCGGGGCCGGCCCGGGTCGCGCTGGCGCAAGTACTGCTGCTATCGGGACAATCCGCGGACGCCGCGCGCGAGGTGCAAGCCGTCCTCACGCGACATCCCGCCTCGGCGGACGCGCTCGACCTCGCCGGGCGCCTCCTGGTCGAGAGCGGACCGGCAGCCGCGGGAATCCAGTACATCGAGCGCGCGCTCTCGCTGGAGCCCAACCTCGTGACCGGGGCGATGGAGATCGCGAAGCTCCACGCCCTGTGCGGCGACCGAGCCGCGAGCGACGCGTTCTTCGGTGACGAGCCATCGCACCCTGGGCTCTCGAGCATCTACTGGATCCACCGGTGCCGTGCTGCCCTGTGGCTGTCCGACTGGGGGCGCGCGCGCGAGTGGCGCGAGCGGTTCGACAAGAGGGAAGGGGTGCACCCTGGCATCACGATGATGCTCCAGGCGATGACGGGGGATGCCCTGACGCCAGCGCAGCTCCAGGGCGTTCTCGACGTCGCGTCGTCAGGGACGCGGCTCCTTCGGCGACGGGCGTTCTATGCGCAGGTCGTGTGCGAGTTCGCCTCGTTCCTGGGCCAGACCGAGCTGGCGCTCACGGCGCTGGAGACGGCCGACCGAGGGCTCGTCTTCGACACCCTCTGGCTCGAGCGCTGCGCGCCGCTCGACGCGATCCGGCATGATCCACGCTTCGTCGCCGTCGCGACGCGGGTCCAGGGGAGGGCCGCCGAGGTCCGCGCCGCGCTCGGCTTCCCGTGAGCCGTCGCAGCTGGGCATGACGCGCGCGCGCTCGAGGGCCGCACTCCTCACGAGCTTCTTCGTCGCGTGCGGAGGCCCGCTGCCGTCGTCGCCCGACCCGACCGCGCCGACGCAGATCTCGCCCCCGTCGCCTGCCCCGACCGCTGAAGCCACTCCGGCGGCGGCTCCTCGGGCGACCTCGGACGACAACGAGCGCAGCGAGGCCGACCGTGCGCTCGACCCGTCTCGCCATCCCGTCGAGATGCTCGCGTTCTTCGGGATCGCTCCCGGGCAGCACGTCGCCGAGCTCGGGGCAGGGACCGGCTACACCACCGAGCTGCTCGCGCGCGCCGTCGGGCCGTCGGGCGTCGTCTACGGGCAGAACCCGAAGTGGCTGCTCGAGAAGTTCGCCGAGAGCCCGTGGGCCGAGCGCCTCCGGAAGCCTTCGATGAAGAACGTGAGACGGCTCGACCGCGACTTCGACGACCCGTTCCCGCCCGAGGTCAAAGACCTCGACGCGGTCATCTCCATTCTTTTCTACCACGACACCGTCTGGCTCGGCGCCGACCGTGATCGCATGAACCGGGCCGTGTTCGCGGCGCTGCGATCGGGGGGCGTCTACGGGATCGTCGACTACAGCGCGCTCGCGACGCGCGGGATCAAGGACGTGAAGACGATCCATCGCATCGAGGACGCGTTCGTGAAGGCGGAGGTGATCCGCGCGGGGTTCAAGCTCGAAGGCGAGGCCGCGTTCCTGCGCAACTCTGCCGACGCGCGCGACTGGAACGACGCGCCGAACGCCGAGGGGGAGAGGCACGGCACCAGCGATCGCTTCGTGCTGAAGTTCGTCAAGCCGTAGCGCGCGTCGCGAGGCACTTCTGGAAGGCTTCGAGCATCTCCCCTATATCGGGAGCCTCGATGACCTCCGCCCCAGCCTCGGCGCGCGCGCCGTTCGCGCACCGCGATTTCCGTCTCTACATGGGGGTGCGTTTTCTCGGGACCGTGGCGAGCCTGATGCTCAGCGTCGCCGTCGGCTGGGAGGTCTACGCGCGCACCCGCGATCCGTTCGCGCTCGGCCTCGTCGGGTTCTTCCAGTTCCTCCCGGCGATCCTCCTGTCGCTCGTCACCGGTCACGTCGCCGATCGCTTCGATCGCCGGCGCGTCGTGGCCGTCTGCTACGGCGCGCTCGTCGTCATCAGCGTCCTCCTCTACCTGCAGAGCCGCTTCGTCCACGGCTCCGTGTGGCCGATCTACTCCGTGATGGCGCTCTTCGCCGTCGCGCGCGCGTTCGCCCAGCCGGCCGCGCAGGCGCTCGTCCCCGACCTCGTACCGCCGGAGCTGTTCGGCCGCGCCGTCGCGTGGGGCTCCACCGTGTTCGAGGCCGCCGCGATCTGCGGGCCTGCGCTTGGCGGGTGGGTCTACACGCTGTCGGGGAGCGCGGGGAGCGTCTACCTCGTCGGCGCCGCGCTGTATCTCGTCGCGACCGTCTTCATCGCCGCGATGACCGTGCGGACCGGGCGCATGGAGAAGAAGGCCGTCTCCGTCGAGACGCTGCTCGCCGGCGTCGTCTACGTGTGGCGGAACAAGCTCATTCTCGGATCCGTCACGCTCGATCTGTTCGCCGTCCTCTTCGGCGGCGCCGTCGCGCTGCTCCCCGTCTATGCCGACACCATCCTCCACATCGGACCTCAGGGGCTCGGCGTGCTCCGGAGCGCGCCCTCGGTCGGCGCGGCGATCGTCGCCATCGCGATCGCGTACTTCCCTCTGAAGAAGCACGTCGGCGCCACGATGCTGGCGTGCGTGGCCGTCTTCGGGGTCGCGACGGTGGTCTTCGGCCTGTCGCGCAACGTCTTCCTGTCGCTCGCGGCGCTCGTCATCATCGGTGCGTCGGACATGGTGAGCGTCGTCGTACGGCAGACGCTCGTGCAGGTCGCGACGCCCGGCGCGATGCGGGGTCGCGTGAGCGCAGTCAATCAGGTCTTCATCGGGGCGTCGAACGAGCTGGGCGAGCTCGAGTCGGGAATGACCGCGAGCTGGTTCGGGACGGTGCCGGCGGTGGTGTGCGGGGGCATCGCCGCGGTCGTCGTGGTCCTCGCGTATTCGCTGCTCTTCCCCGAGCTGCGCAAGGTCCAGACGCTCGACATGAAGGCGGACGCGCGCGGCTGAGCGCCGCCTCGCCGGCGAAAACGTTCAAGAGTGTTCGCGAACATGTCCGCGAACATGTTCGCGAACAGTTTCCGATCAGTTTCCGATCAATCCGGCGGGATCAGGCGACGCTCGCGACCTGGTTTCGAGCACTTGGCGCACGCCGAGACGCTGGCATGGCCACTGCAATAGGGGTGTGCGTCGGACGCAGTGACCAGTGCGACAGAGCAAGCACTGGCCTCGGCGTCCGGGCGTACGTCTCCTGCATACGGGGACGTCGATAGGGGTCCTGGATTCCCTCCTAGGGGTCCTGGATTCCCTCGTAGGGGTCCTGGATTCCCTCGTAGGGGTCCTGGATTCCCTCGTAGGGGTCCTGGATGGCCAGGCCGGCCCTCCGCGCAGTCACGCGAGGGGTAAAAACACGCTCGAAGGGGTTCCGGAAGGCATGGGACCCCTTCGGCGCGCTCTCCCCGGCCGTTCTGAACGCGTTCGTAGGGGTCCACGAAGCCATGGACGCCCTCCGCGCGAGCAGCCTCGGGGTCCAGGACCCCTCGATGGGGATCCAGGACCCCTCGAGGGGGATCCAGGACTCCTCGATCGGGATCCAGCCTCCGCACGAGGGTGTCCCGGACCCCGCGGACACTGTCCGGGACACCTCTCGTCGTCTCTCTCTTACGTCGTCGCAATCTTCGCTTCGCTTATCCACATCAAGCCCCACCCGGTGTCCAATGACGCAGACCAAGCACGGTGCAGACAAGCAGTCGGTGAATGCAGTGAACGCGACCTCGGCTTCCACGCCCACGAGGGTGTTGAAGCGGAAGCGCACCCCGCCGCTCGGCGTCACGAGCGCGGTCCTCCAGACTCCACAGGTCGTTCCAAATCCTGTGGCAAGCGGTGCCCTGACCGGCATCGAGAACGCGGCGCAGCCACCTCCGGTGACGGCGCCCATCCCCACGCCCCTCGCGACGGGCAGCACGCCTGTCGCGACCCCGTCCACGACTCCGGCGACGGCGTCCGCGGCATCGGTGACCCCGACCGTCGCAGATCCCGTCCCGACCGTGGGAGCGCCGCCGGTGCCCTCCACCTTCGTGGCGGGGACGAAGCTGGACAATCGAGGGTTCTTCCCGAACGGGGCCGAGCTCGCCGCCATGCCGAACGCGGCGCTCGATCTGCTGCGCTTCACCGACTTCACCGCGCTGCTCGGTGCGTCGGCGATGCCAGCTCCCGCGCTCGCGTCGGCCATCACGCTGGCCATCCAGTGGAGGCAGGAGCGTGACGCGAGCAACGCCTGGGACGCCTGCGCCAAGGCCCAGGACGCGTTCGCGTGGAGGGACGCGATGAACGGGATCGACGAGGTGAGGCCGCTCTTCCTCTTCGCGGTGTCGAAGAACCCTGCGCTCGCCACGACGTATCCGTGGCTCTCGCAGCTCTTCAACGTCCCGAAGATGATGGCCAAGCAAGCGGCGGCGAGCCGCGCGAACGCGGCGAAGAAGGCGAAGAAGGCTGCGGCGACGGCCGCGGCGAAGGGCGCGGAGACGGCAGCGGCGGTGGCGCCGGCTGCGACGACCGCGCAGGTGCCGGCAGGCGGGGCAGCGACGCCGACGCCGGTGACTCCCACGAAGACCGTGACGGTCAATACGTAGGAGTCGGACGGGACGGCGGCGGCCTGCAGGTCTCCTCGACAGGGGAGCCTGCAGGCCGTTCGTCGTTCGCATCACGTCACGTCCGCTTCCGACGGCCACCCTCCAGCAGCGTCGCGCGCGTGAGCCCGATGCCGAGTCGCTCCTCGATGTCGGCGATCACCCCCTCGACCTTCGCTCGCTTCCGCTGCGCGATGTCGGGGAAGAGCGTCGGCGGCGGCGGACCTTCCTCGAGGTGCGTCACGGAGATGCCCGTCAGCCGCACGCCGAGCGAGGACCTCGGGAAGGAACGCAGGAGCCCCTCCGCCGCGCGGTGGATGGAGCCGGTGTCGACGACGGGCTCCGGCAGGAGGACCCTGCGCGATCGCAGAGAGAAGTCCGAGTACTTCAGCTTCACGACGATGCCGCGCGCCGAGAGCCCTGCGTGATGGAGGCGCTGCGCGACCTGGCTCGCGTGACCGAGGAGCGCGCGAGCGATGTCGTCACGCTCGTGGAGATCGTGCTCGTGGGTCGTCTCGGCGCCGATCGAGAGCGCCGCGCGCTCCGGGTCGACGCTCCGCGGATCGTTGCCCCGCGCGAGCTCGCGCACGTGGGTGCCCCAGGTGCCGAGGAGGCGCTCGAGCAGGTGCGCCGGAGCCGCGGCGAGATCGCCGAGCGTGAGCAGGCCGTGCTCGCGCAGGCGCGGCGCCGTCTTCGGCCCGACTCCCCACATGCGCTCGATCGGAAGCGGCGCGAGGAAGGCGAGAACCCCTTCCGGATCGACGACGGTCAGGCCGTCGGGCTTCTCGAGGTCACTGGCGATCTTTGCGACGAACTTGCAGGGCGCGACCCCTGCCGACGCCACGAGACCGAGCTCCTCGCGGATCGCCGCTTTGATGGCGCGCGCGATGTCGACGGGCTCGCCGAAGAGCGAGCGACTGCCCTCGACGTCGAGGAACGCCTCGTCGAGCGACAACCCTTCGACGAGCGGCGTGAAGCGGCGGAACACGTCGAAGATGGCGCCGCTCACCTCCTGGTAGCGACCCATGCGCACGGGGACGACGATGGCCTGCGGGCAGCGTCGCACCGCCTCCCCCATCGGCATCGCGGAGCGGACGCCGAAGGGGCGAGCCTCGTACGAGGCCGCGCACACCACGCCCCGGCGCGACGGGCCGCCGACGATGACCGGCTTGCCTCGCAGCTCGGGGTGGTCGCGCTGCTCGACCGACGCGTAGAACGCGTCCATGTCGATGTGCAGGATGCCGGTCATCCGAGGTTACCGGCGCGGTCGTCGCCACAAAATGCGAACGGCCCGATGCCAGCGAGCTGGCGACCGAGCCGTGTCACGAGAGTGAGGAGACGTCACGCGATGACGCGAACGTTCTCCGCCTGGAGGCCCTTCGGGCCCTGCTTCACATCGAACTCGACCGGCTGGCCCTCTTGCAGGCTGCGGAAGCCCTGCACCTGGATCGCGGTCTGGTGGCAGAAGACATCGTCCCCGCCGTCATCCTGCTTGATGAAGCCAAAGCCCTTCGAATCGTTGAACCACTTCACGACACCCTTTGCCATCGTCTTCTACTTTCGTGCAAACCGGCGGCAGTGAGCGCCGCTCGGGCCGGCGCCCTCCCGGACGCAGACCTGGTTTTCGTATCGGATCTTGCCGACGTCGTCAGCAAATTTTCGCGACGTCGCGCGGGCCCCTCAGGGCTCCGTAATTCCGAGGATCTCGCGCGCAGTTGCGGCGTCCGCCGTCGGCACCTGGAGCCCCACGGTGCCGCCGCTCGCGAGGTGCGGGACGACGTAGGCCGTGACCGTTCCGACCACGAACGCGGTGATGCCTTCGAGCTCGAGTCGCTCCTTCGAGAGCTCGGCTTCTGCGGAGTTCGAGAACGTGGCGACGGTCGTGAGCTCGTCGGTCTCGGATGCGGAATCGCCTGCGGGGGTGGGGGTAGACACTAGTGCGTACTCTCCGTCGGGTTCAGCGTGGATTGAAGACGACCTACTCGGACGAAACCTGGCGCGCGGCCTTCTTCTCGCCCTGCTTGCGCTTGTCGTCGAGCCGGGCACGCACGCGTGATCGGCTCGGACGCGTCGGGCGGCGGATCGGTGCCCGGTAGAGCGAGCGGACGATGAGGTCCTTCAGCTTGTCGCGCGCGTCTTCCAGGTTCTTCGCCTGGTCGCGCGTCCTCTGGCTGGTGATGACGAGCTCGCCGCTCGCCGTCAGCCTCGAGCCCGCGAGCGTGCGCAGCCGCTCCTTGGTGAGCGCGTCGAGCGCGCGGGTACCTTCGACGTCGAAGCGGAGCTCCACCTTCGACGCGACCTTGTTCACGTTCTGCCCACCCGGCCCCGACGCGCGCACGGCGGTCCACGAGAGATCGGCGTCGGGAAGCGTGACGCGTTCGTTGACGAGGAGCGGGGGAGACATGGCGAGAGAGGGGGAGAGCGAACGAGCGAACGAATCAACGCACGCGGTCCACCCAGATCGAAAGGGAGCCAGGTGATAGCACCGCAGGGCGCACAAGACACGCCGGCCCCTCGCATTGTGCGTCGTCGTCCGTGGCCAGAGCGAAGCGGACGGAGGCCTGCGAAGCTCACGGGACGGGCGCGAAGTGATCGGATAGCGTTCGCGCCATGGTCCGATCTTCGTTCTTCCTCGCTGCTCCCGCTGCTCTTGCGATGACCCTCTCGATGGGCTGCGCTCCCTCCGCCGTCGGCCCCGCCGCGACCGCCGGCGTCGCCGCTCCCGCAGACGGGCTCGATGCGCTCACCGACGAGCAGCTCGTCCGGAAGTTCCTCGACGTGATGGGGGCGAGCAGCCTCGGCATGCAGGTCGCCGATCAGATGATGGAGACGTTCCGCAAGATGCCGAACCTCCCGCCGGGGTTCGTCGACAAGCTCCGGCAGAACATGAAGCCCGAGCAGCTCACGGAGATGATCGTCCCGATCTATCTGAAGCACCTCGACCACAAGACGCTCGTCGCGGCGATCCGGTTCTACCAGTCGCCCGAGGGGCGCGTGATCGTGAAGGCGCTCCCGGTCGTGACGGCGGAGAGCGGCGAGGCGGGCAAGCAGTGGGGGATGGCGCTCGCGACGAAGACCCTGAAGGACCTCGGGGTGCCGACGCCATGAAGCAGCGGCTGACCGCGTTCGCCGTCGTCGCCGCGACGATGGGAGCCGTCGTGCCCGCGAGGGCCGACGTCCTCCCGATGGACTCGCTCGGTGAAGCCTGCACCGCGTCGACCGACTGCACGAGCGACCTCTGCGCGGCGCCGATGAACGGAGCCGCCGCGGTGTGTACGCAGGCGTGCTCCACGAGCTCCCCATGCCCTGGCGGGTACGGGTGCTCGCAAGGCTACTGCTTCGCGACGGGCAGCTTCCACGCGATCGACGCGGGGAGCGACGCAGGCAGCGACGCGGCCTTCGGCAACGCCGAGTGCGACGCGCTGGTCGCGTGCTGCGGCCAGCTCCCCAGCGCTCTCCAGTCCGAGTGCACCGCGACGGTCGTGGCGGAGAACGGGAACGAGTGCACGACCACGCTGGCCGCGTTCAAGACCGAGGGCTACTGCAGCGGATTCAGCAGCGGAACGGGGGCAGCCTCGACCTCCGCCACGAGCATCGTGCAGCGGGGCGATTCGACGGTCGCGACGAGCGCGAGCAGCGCGAGCAGCGCGAGCAGCGCAGGCGGCGGGTCGTCCGGCGGATGCGCCACGAGCCGGTCGGGTTCCGGCGGGACCGACGGGCTCCTCGTCTTCGCGGTGGGTGCTCTCGGGTTGATGGCTGTCCGACGCCGACGCGACTGACGCGCGCACCCGGTCAACGACCGCCGAAGATCGCCGTCCCGACCCGCACCATCGTCGCGCCGCACGCGATGGCCTCCTCGAGATCCGCGGACATCCCCATCGACAGCTCCGGCAGCCGCGCCTTGCCGCCGTGCAGCGTGCGCAAGGTGGCGAGCGTCTCGAAGACGCCGCGCGCGACCTCGCGACCTCCGTCGGGCGGCACCGTCATCAAGCCTCGAAGCGCGAGCCCGGGGAGCGCGACCACCGCGCGGATCACCTCCTCGAGCTCTCCGGGGGAGACGCCGAACTTCTGCGCCTCGCCGCCGACGTTGACCTCGATGAGCACCGTGCACGGTACCGTTCCAAGCGCGAGCGCACGCTTCGCGATCTCGCGGGCGAGCGAGGCGCCGTCGACCGTGTGCACCACATGCGCGGCCTTGACGATGAGCTTGGCCTTGTTCGACTGGAGGTGGCCGATGAAGTGCCACTCGAGGTCGCCGAGATCCGCGAGCTCCTCGGCCTTGGCGGCGAGCTCCTGCGCGTAGTTCTCGCCGAACGCGCGCTGGCCCGCGGCGTAGGCCTCGCGGATCGCGGAGGCAGGCTTCGTCTTCGACACCGCGATGAGCTTCACGTCGCTCGCCTGTCGGCCGCACGCTTCGGCCGCGCGCGCGATGCGCTCCTTGACCTCGGCCAGGCGCGCCGCGAGGTCGCTCATCGCTTCTTCCGCGCGTGCCAGACCATCACGTCGCTCGTGCGTGTGAGCGGGCCGCCGTGGAAGTCGCCGAAGACGTCGTCCGCCACGAAGCCGTTGTAGTGCAGCAGCGCCTCCCACTCCTGAGGGAAGAACTGCCGGTGCGCGAGCGGGAGCACCCAGCCGTCGTCTGGCCGCCCGACCGGCTCGAAGTCGGTCGTGACGAACAGCACCTGGCGGATGCAGTCGTAGTCGAAGCGCTCGGCGTACCGCACGATGTCGCCGGTGGTCGGGTGGCGGAAGTTCGCGCCGCGGTAGCCGCGAGCCGGGTCGCGCATCAGGTCCACGAACGAGGGGACCGCGAGGTCGACGATGAACTTGCCGCCCGGCGTCATGTGGCTCCGCACGCGCGCGAGGAAGCGCTCGACGTCGGTCCTCGTGTAGAGGTGCAGCGCCGTGTTGAACGGGCAGATGACGAGCGGGAAGCGACCCTTCATGCCGACGCGCCGCATGTCGCCGAGACGGAGCCGCATGCGCGCGCGAACGTCCTCCCGTTCGAGGCGGATCCGCGCCTTGAGATCGGCGAGCATCGCGCGCGACTGGTCTACGCCCGTGACGGAGACGCCGTGACGCGCGACGGGCAGCGCGATGCGACCGTTGCCGACGCCGTACTCCAGCATCGGCCCGCCGTCGCGCGTGGCTTCGGTGACGTAGTACTGGACGTCGTCGATCCGTCGACGGTAGTTCGACGTGTAATAGACGGGGTCTTCGTAGTGGGCGCGCGAGCCCGCATCGAGCTCCGGATCGTCGGCGTCCCCGGCGGGCGTCACAGCGAGCCTCGAGGTGGACACGCCGTGAACGCCGGAGCGCGTGAAGCTCTAGAGAAGGCCCTTTTCGGCCTGGACGGCGATCCACTCGCGAACGACGTCGTTGCTCGGGCGGTCGAAGTGGACCTTGCCCACGGCGATCTCGCGCAGCGCGGTGACGGCGGCCTTGTTCTTGGAGTGAACGAGCGGCGTCGCCCCCTTCATGAGCTGGCGGGTACGGTGCGCGGCGAGGATGACGAGGGCAAAACGGTTCTCCTCGCGCTCGAGGCAGTCTTCTACGGTGACGCGCGCCATGGTTCGGATACTCCGCGGATGTTGGGGGAAGCGGACCTTAGTCGCAGGGAGGGCGCTCGGCAAGTCGAAGCGAAAGCTCGCGACCAGAAGAGATCGGGGAGCTCCTGTAACCTTTCGCACCCCTCGGGCGTGATCACGGCGGAGGCAAGGTCATGAGCAACCGAGCGGACGTCGTGGTCGTGGGGGGTGGAGTGGCGGGATTGGCTGCCGCGGCGATCGTCGCGCGGCGAGGGCTTTCCTGTGCAGTTCTCGAGCGTTCGAGCGGTCTCGGGGGACGGGCGGCGACCACCCTGCGCGAGGGATTCGCGATGAACCTGGGTGGGCATGCCCTCTACCGCGGGGGAGCCGCGGAGCGAGTGCTCGATGAGCTCGGCGTCGCGCGTACGGGCAGCCCGCCCGCCGCCAGCGCGGGGGTCATGGTCCTCGGGGGCGAGCGCTACGTCCTCCCGACCAGCTTCTCGACCCTCCTCCGGACTCGCCTGTTCAGCGCCCACGCGAAGCTCGAGTTCGGGCAGCTGCTTGCGCGCCTGCCTGGCATGGACTTGCGACCGCTCGAGACGGTTCCGCTCGCGGTGTGGCTCGACGAGCACACCTCGCACCCGCGAGTCCGCGCTGCCGTCGAGACGCTCGTGCGGCTCTCCACGTACGCGAACGCATCGGCGACGCTCGGCACCGCTGCTGCGTTCCGCCAGCTCCGCCTGGCCGCGAAGTCCGGCGTGGTCTACCTCGATGGCGGGTGGCAGACGCTGGTGGATGGCCTCGCGAAGGTCGCGACCGACGCGGGCGTTCCTGTCGTGACGGGCTCCGTCGTCGTCGAGGTTTCGCCCGTGGGGCGTGAGTGGCGCGTGACCCGATCCGACGGGATGACATGGGACGCCCGGTCGGTCATCCTCGCCGTTGGACCACGGGTCGCGCAGAAGATGCTTCGCGGCACCGCGAAGGCGATGCTGGAGACGTGGGCCGACGAGTGCGTGCCCGCGCGCACCGCGTGCCTCGATGTCGGGCTGCGGGCCTTGCCTCGACCCGACACGACGTTCGCGCTCGGAGTCGACGCGCCGCTGTATTTCTCGGTTCACTCGAACGCCGCGCGGCTCGCCCCGCCCGGGTGCGTCATGCTTCACGCGATGAGGTACCTGTCCCCCGACGATCGCCGCGAGCCGGACGCTCACGTGCGCGAGCTCGAAGACTGGCTGGAGCTGTGCCAGCCAGGATGGCGAGACGTGTGCATCACGAAGCGGAGCTTGCCGGACATGATCGCCACGAACGATATCCACCGCGCGGCCGGAGGCGCCCGCCCCGGCCCAGAGGTGCCAGGCGCCCTGGGGCTCTTCGTCGCGGGTGACTGGGTCGGGGCGGAAGGGATGCTCGTCGACGCGAGCTTCGCGAGCGCGTCCGAGGCGGCGCGAGCGATCGAGAACGGGCGGGACACGATGCGAGCGACAGGATGACGGAGCCGACGGCGAGCAAGCGCGGCCTGCCCTCCGATGCGCCGTCGCAGGCCCGGCTCGGCTCGGTGTTTCGCGAGCACGGCAGGTTCGTGTGGGGGCTCGCCTACCGCATGACCGGCTCCGCGGCCGACGCGGACGACATCGTCCAGGAGACCTTCGCCCGCGCGTTGCTGCACCAGCCGAGCACCGACCGTGACCTGCGCCCGTGGCTCACCGCGGTCACCGTGAACCTCGGGCGCGATGCGCTCCGGAGGCGCCGTCGTCGCGGCTACGTCGGGCCGTGGCTCCCGTCTCCCGTCGATGATGACGGGGTCGACGCGCTCGACGTCGGCGGACGTGCGCCAGATGCGGGCGACCTCTTCGAGCGCCGCGAAGGCGCGACGTATGCGTTCCTTCTGGCGCTGGAGGTGCTGACGCCGCAGCAGCGAGCGGTGCTCTTGCTCCGCGACGTCTTCGATCGCACCGTCGCCGAGACCGGCGTCGCGCTCGGGATGTCGGAGGTGCGAGTCAAGGTGACTCACCATCGCGCGCGAGGACGGCTGAAGGCAGCATCACCCGACGGCGCGCCTCCTACCGAGCCGCGCTCCTCGGAGATGACCCTCGCGGCGTTGACGCGCTTCGTGACTGCGCTGACGACCGAGGACGACGCTGCGCTCTTCGCGTGCATGACCGAGGGGGTACGCGTGCTGAGCGACGGCGGCGGCGAATTCATTGCCGCGCTCAAGCCGGTCCACGGGAGAGACCACGTGGTCCGGTTCTTCACGGGCCTCCGCAAGAAGCTCGGGAGTGACGGAGCCTTCGAGGTGCGCGTGGTGAACGGCGAGCCGACCGTCGTCGCCGAGCTCGGGACGCCGTACCCGCGCGCGGCCCCGCGATGGCTGCTCCGGTTCGAGGTCGCCACAGACGGACGGATCGCGGAGCTCCATCTCGTCGCGGCGTCAGGAAAGCTCACCCACGTGAGACGCATCGGCGCACGCTCTCTCTGACGGGAGAGCGTGCGTGGGACGATCTCCGCGCGTGAGGAGATCGTGGCTTCGCGCCGCTCTACCTCTCGCCCTTCTTCTTCGGCGGGGCCGCGGCCGGAGCCGGGGCGGGCCGCGGCGGGGGTGGCGCGACGCGGACGGGCGGCGGTGCAGGAGCAGGCGGCGGGGGCGGCGGCTTCGGCGCGGGCGCGATGACCTTCACTGGCTCGACGCGCGGCGCGGGAGCAGCGACCCTCGCCGGTTCGGTACGCGGTGGCGGAGCACCGACTCTTGCCGGCTCTGCGTGCGTGGCGACGGGGCCGGGCCCGACACGCGGCCCCGGGCTCACGCGGCCGGGGCTTGTCGGGCCGCTCGCGACGGGCCGCCCTGCAGCGGCTCCTGAATGTGCAGCGACCGCGCTCGTCGCGCCGGGACGCCCCGTCGCAGCCGCCGCGTGGGTAGCCACGGCGTGCACCGGTGCACCTGCGCGCGCGACACCCCCGTGCGCGACGACCCTCGCGGACGCAGTGACGTAGCCGCCGTGCGCGGCCACGAGGTGCTCGGGGACCGCGACCGGTCGGATGTGGCCGCCGGCGCGGACGTTGATGTCCGGACGGTAGACCGTGCCGCGGCGCTCGAAGGGTCGATCCCACCGGCCTGGCTGGTAGTGGTAGCGACCGCCGACGTAGGCGTAGCGAGCTCCCACATACATGAGCCCTGCGCTCGGCGGACGGCCCCAGCTGCCCGCGTGCCAGCCGTAGACGCCGCCGCTCCAGAGGTAGAATCCAGGGATCCAGAGCGACTCCTGATCGGGCGGGTCTCCCTGCGCCTCGTCCGGGGCGTCCGGCGGCGCCGTCGTGAGGATGCTCGCGTCGAGCGGCGGTGAGCCGGTCGCCGTCCACACGCCGGGAGACCAGATGAACTGGTTCGACCCGTTGTTGATCCACGACCCCTGCGTCCAGGTCTCATCCGGCGGCGGGCTCCGCCACACGCCCGAGACCCACACGTAGCGGCCGAGACCGCCGCTCCACCACCAGTAGCCACCGATCCAGGTGTTGCTCGGATCCGGCTGCGCCGGGCGGTCCTCGACGACCGGGTCCGGCGGCGCAGAAGGCGCAGCGAAGTCCGCCGCCATGTACGGGGTACCCACGACCGCCTCGTGCAGCGGGATCGTCGGGTCTTCCGCGACGATCGCATCTGGGACGGCCACGTCAGGCTCAGGGGCTACGGGTGCAGCGATCGCGACCTCGATCGCGGGCGCGGGCGCAGCGGGAGCGGCGGCGTCGGGCGCGACAGCATAGATGCCGATGCCCACGACGCCGATGCCGCCCGCGGTTCTTGCGTGGAGCTTGAACTGGCCTGCCCTCGACGGACAGTACTTGGTGAGCACGGAGGGCCCGCCGCCGCGCTGGCTCTCGGCGCGCCTGCCCGCAGGATCCCAGAGGTAGAGCGAGAGCCTGTCGACCCCGTCGCCGCCGACGCCGCTCAGCCAGTAGCAGTGCGCATTGTCGAGGAGCACGAACCACTCCGCCTCGGTGCGTCCGCTCGCCATGCCATGCAGAACGTCTCCGACGCGCTGCCCCTCCGGTGCGGAGAGCTTCCCCTGCTCTTCCACCTTCGTGTCGAGCCACGGCGGCGGCGGAACCGCGACGAGCACCTCCGGGGCGCGACAAGCAGACGCGGCGAGAACTCCCAGCAGCAGGTACGAACGATTGCGCATTACAGCCTCCGATCTCGCGAGGGGAACTCATCCGCTCTCCTCGCGCAACCCTCAACCATATTTTTCCGCGCGACCGTTGCGCGTTGCCAGGCGGTCGGTGATCCTCTGCGGTGGAGCTCGCATGCGATCGAGACACGACACACTGCCCGACGATCCGACCGACCCGTCGATCGAGCGCGCCACAAGCTCGCGCGGCGGCTTCCGGGAGGAGACGACCGCCGCCGCCGAGACGCGCACCGTGAAGCTCGGCAACGCCGCTCCGTGGTTCGAGGGCCCCGACGCTCCGCTGCGCGAGACCCAGAAGCGCGATCCGCTCCTCGTGCCGGTGGTCGTGTTCGTGACGCTGCTGATCGTCGCGATCGCGTACATGTTCTCCAGCCAGCCTCCTCGGCGACCGGGCTCCTCGCAGGCTTTCTAGGCCGCGCGCGACGAACGAACGGGGCGCCTCGAGCGGCCTGACTTCTACAGGAACTTCTTCGCCTCACGCCGTGTCTCACGGTAGTGGCCCGGCGACGACGACATCGAGGTCTTTGCGGAAGTGCTCCGTCTTCGGGCAGGATGGCCCGACGTGGCGCTCCCTGACGATCCCGACACCCGGCTGATCGACCGCCTCGTCGCGAGGGACGAGCGTGCGTTCAACGAGCTCGTTCGCTCCTACGAGGGGCGCATCGTGCGTCTGCTCACGCGGATGGTCGGCAACGAGGAGGAGGCCAAGGATCTGGCGCAGGACGTCTTCGTCCAGGTGTTCAAGGCGGTCGGCACGTTCCGCGGCGACTCCAAGTTCTCGACGTGGCTCTACCGGATCGCCGTGAATCTCTGCAAGAACCGCGTGAAGTACCTCCGCGTGCGCCACGCCAACGAGCGTGAGGAGCTCGACTCGGTCACCGAGAAGTCGCTCGGTGACGCGCGTCCCGCGGGCGGTCAGGGGCTCGGGCGTCCCGACGAGCAGATGGCGGGCAAGCAGGTCGAGCGCATCGTGCAGGTCGCGATCCAGGAGCTCGAGCCGTCGTTCCGCGAATGCCTCGTCTTGCGCGACGTCGAGGAGCTCAGCTACGAAGAGATAGAGCAGATCACCGGGCTTCCTGCGGGGACGGTAAAGAGCCGCATCCACCGCGCGCGTGCCATGCTGAGGGAGAAGGTCGAGCGCGAGCTCGGGGAGAAGATCCGATGACGGACCCCCAGCAGCCGAAGGATGCGGAGGTGGAGGACGCGGAGAGCGCGGACGAGAGCGGTCCGCCGTCGAGCCGTGATCCGATGGCGGCGCTTCTCAAGCGCTCGTTCGAGGCGCCGGCCGCGAAGAAGGCGGCCCCGAGCATCCTCGGGGGCGTGCAGCGTCGCATCCGGAAGCGGTCGCGCGGGAAGTTCTTCGCCGACGGATGGAGCACGAGCGACGCCCGCGTGAGCCACGCCCTCATCGCCGGAGCGATGCTCCTGATCCTGGTGCTCTCCTACTTCGCGCTCGGTCCGGTCGGCGTCCAGTGAGGCGGGCTTCGCCTACGAGCGGGCGCTGCCGAGCGGCACGCTGCGACGTAGCGTCGACTCGATCTCCACGAGCGGCCGTTCGAAGGTGACGGAGGTCACGAAGCGCCAGGGCAGATCCGAGCGCGTGTCCGCCCGCTCGACCCGCACGACGCGGCCAGTGCACTTCGCGAGCGCGATGTCCGACTTGTGCATCAGCGTCATCGAGACCGCGTCGCCTTCCTCGAAGTGACTCGGCGTGTTGAACCGCGCTCCGAGGGGGCTCACGTCGAGCGCGATGCCCACGCGGTCCTTCCGCTCCCCGCATTCGAGCGCGAGCGCCATGGGCACCGCGTATCGTCGGGATCTTCGCTTGTCGGAGGTCAGCGCGAGCTTGCGAATCATGAGGTCGGTCCCTTTCGGCGCGTCTTGGTCCATCTCGCATCGCGAGCCGCGTGAGGTCCAGTTTCCCGCTACAATCGCGTCATGTTCGTGGTCTGCGTGACGGTGAAGGTCATCCCTGAGCAGGTCGACGCGTTTCTCGAGGCGACCCTCGCGAACGCCCGGCGCACGCGGACGGAGCCGGCGAACGTGCGCTTCGACGTCCTCCGCGCGCAGGGGGACGGGTCCGGGTTCTTCCTCTACGAGGTGTATGCCGACGAGGCCGGGTTCCGCGCGCACCAGACGACCGCGCACTATCTCGCGTGGAAGGAGCGCGTCGCGCCGATGATGGCCGAGCCGCGCGTGGGGGTGAAGCACGAGTCCGTGTTCCCCGAGCCGTGGCAGTGACGACGGCGCTCGCCTTCGACTTCCGGACTGCCCCCGCGATCGTCTTCGGCAGCGGCGCGCGCTCGCGGGTCGGTGAGCTCGCGCGCCCGTTCGGGACTCGCGCTCTCCTCGTCACGGGTGGGCGCTCGCTGGCGGCGTCGGGCGCGCTCGAGCGGATCGAGGCGGCGCTGCTCGAACACGGCGTGACGAGCGTGCGGTACCCGGTCACGGGCGAGCCCGACGTCGCGGTCGTCGACGAAGGCGTCCGCGTCTGCCTCGGCGCTGGGAGCGAGCTGGTCGTCGCGGTCGGCGGCGGGAGCGTGCTCGACACCGGGAAGGCGATCGCGGCGGTCGCGCCGAACGGAGGCTCCTCGATCGACTACCTCCAGGATCTGCCGAGCGGCGGCGGAAGAGCGCTCCGCCACGCGCCTCTCCCGATGGTCGCGCTCCCGACGACCGCTGGCAGCGGATCGGAGGTGACGAAGAATGCAGTGCTCCGCGTACCGGACGCGGCGCTGAAGCGGAGCCTGCGCAGCGATCTCATGGTCCCGCGTATCGCGATCATCGACCCCGACCTCTCGCGCCATGCGCCGCTCGAGGTCCTCGCGCCCGCCGCGCTCGATGCGCTGACCCACCTCCTCGAGGGTTACGTCTCGCGAGGCGCGCAGCCGACGACCGACGCGCTCGCGCTCGAAGGCGTGCGGCGGTCCTTCGCGGCACTCTCCTCGATCGCCGCCGGATCCTCGCGGTCCAGCTTCGGTGACGACCTCGCGCTCGCGAGCCTGTGGGGCGGGATGGTGCTCGCGAACGCAGGGCTCGGCGCCGTTCATGGCCTGGTCGCGCCGCTCGGTGGCCTCTTCCCGATCCCGCACGGCTGCGGCTGTGGCGCGCTGCTCGCTGCAACGGTGCGCGCGAACGTCGCGGCGCTACGGCTTCGCGACCCCCGCCACGGCGCGCGCGCACGCTACGACCGGATCGCGCACGCGGTGCTTGGCGCGGCCGCGACCGTCGAGCAGCTGGCAAGTGCGCTCGACACGCTCCGCGGTGACCTCGGCGTACCTCGGCTCTCCCAGTACGGGGTGACCAAGGACGCGTTCGCCTCGATCGTCGCGGGCGCGCGAGGCGGAAGCATGCGTTCGAACCCCATCGTGCTCACCGACGGTGAGCTCGAGACGATCTTGAGGGATTCGCTCGGCGCCGCGGGCTGACCCGCGGCAGGCGACGGCGCGCTCGGAGCCTGGCACCGCCGACACTCTCGACGTGACACTCCGTCGAGGGGCCTATACGTTTCTCGATCGTGCGGTCGAGCTGACCCACGCTTTCGAACCAACTGCGGCACCGATTCGCCGCCCCCTTGGAACAACCCATGAAAACCAGTCTCCTCTTGTGCAGCCTCCTCCCGCTCGCGATCGCCTGCGGCAGCAGCAGCCCCGCCGGCTCCAGCAGCAGCGGGTCGGGTACGATGGTGGGTAACGGCCTGTGCACGAGCGAGCAGGTCTCGACGACGGACGGCTCGTCCGCCTGTGAGCCTCCGGCCACGGCAGACGAGCACTGCTCGACGTCCGGAGTCACGACGCTCGACGGCTGCGTCAGCGTGGCGAATTGCGCGATGGGCCAGACGTGCGACATGAGCGCGGGGACGAAGGACATCGAGGGGACGCCGACCGGCGTGTGCCGCGCTCCGACCACCTTCGCGTGCTCGAGCAGCGTGAGCAACTCCAGCAACTCGAGCAGCGCGGCGGGCGGAAACTGCATCCTCTCGAGCGCGGGCGGCGCACCGATCGCGGCCTGCGACTCGGCGTACGCCCAGGCGTTCGGTCCGGGTTATGCGAGCGGCGTGATCACGGGAGACTGTCAGGGCTACGCGACGTGCTACATCGCCGCGTCTTGCTCGGCGGCCGCGCAGCAGACCTGCGGGTCCCAGCTCACGGCGGCGTGCGAGACGGACATCGCGGCCGTCACGAGCTGCGAGGAGATGAACATCGGCACGGGCATCGGTACCGGCACGACCACCACCATCACCTCGAGCAGCTCGGCGGGCGTGAACTGCGCGAAGCTCGTCACCTGTTGCCAGGCGATCAGCGACTCCGCGACCAACATGGAGTGTGCGGCGATCGCCTCGGACGGCATCGACGAGGAGTGCGCCTCCGAGCTGACGATGTTCGAGGCAGAGAACCTCTGCCCCTGAGCCACACGGGTCGTCGACCGTAGGCTGCATGCTGCGTGACCGCTGACAATCAAGTGTCGCGGTCGCGCAGGCGGTCGTTTTCGAGCGTGCGGTGTGCGTCGCGTGCGACGTGGCCGGGCTCGTTGTGAAGGTGATGGCTCGTTGATAGCGTGAATCGATGAGAATCGGATCTCGTCGGTACGCCTCGCCACGCCACTCCGTCGCTTCCCTCGTCGTCGCGCTCGCCGCGGCCGCGTGCGGCTCGAGCGCCACGTCGGAGCCCGGCCTGGACGCGGGGACGGACACGGGTGGCGTCGTTCACGACGCGGGTCGTGCAGACAGCATGAAGGATGCTGCCCACGACGCCGGTCACGACGCGGCTCACGATGCAGGCACCGTCGGTCACGCCGACACCGGCACCACGTCCGAGACGGGACCCGCAGCGGACGCTCGTGGAGATGTCTCGCAGCCGATCGACGCCGGGCATTCGGACGCGACGGATGCGGCGCCGAGCTGTTCCCCTACGTGCGCGGACGGCCACCCGTGCGGCTCCGGCGCCGAGTGCGCGTCCGCGGTGTGCACCGACGGCCAGTGTGCACCGCCGGCGTGCTCGCCTGCTTGCCCGGACGGCAATGCGTGTGGAGCTGCCACCGACTGCGCGTCCGCGGTGTGTACGAACGCGACGTGCGCGCCACCGGCTTGCGCTCCGACGTGCGGCCTCGGTCTGTCGTGTGGAGCGGCCGCAGACTGTGCGTCGGGTGCTTGCACGGACGCGAAGTGTGCCGCGCCCGCATGCTCGCCTGCGTGCAACGACGGCAACTTCTGCGACGTCGCGGGAGAGTGCGCGTCGGGGGTCTGCACGAGCAACAAGTGCGCTGCGCCGGCTTGCGCGCCGAGCTGTGTCGACGGAAACGCGTGTGGCGCCAGCACCGACTGCGCTTCCGGCGTGTGCACTGCGGGGAAGTGCGTCGCCCCCGCCTGCGGCCCGACCTGCCCCGCGGGCAACGTCTGCGGTGCCAGCGCCGACTGCGCGTCGGGCATCTGCACCGGCGGTGTTTGCAAGTCGAACCTGGGGTCGATGTCGAACCCCGGCTCAGGCTGCAATGCCATCCTCGCGGCCGGCGCCTCGACCGGCGATGGCGTCTACTCGATCACCGCGGGTGGGGCGACGTTCCAGGTCTACTGCGACATGACGACCGACGGTGGTGGGTGGACTCTTATGCTCCGGGCGCGGAAGGCCACGCCGACGGGGTGGGGGACGACCAGCGCGCTCAACCTGTCCGACCTCGACACTCTGGCTGCGCCCGACTCGTCGAAGGCGTCGGATGCTGCCATCAACGCGGTCGTCTCCGTGGGCTACCGGGTCACCACGTCCAACTGCAGCAGCACCGGCGTCGCGACGACGGCGTACTTCCAGGGTACGTGCGTCTACGCGCACAACACGGGCACCGCCGGGTCGTGCCTCACGTTCTATGCCTCGGACGCCTTCGTGAATCCCCAGACGGGCCAGAATCTGGGCAGCTACGAAGCGCTGAGCACGTACACGGGTGCCACGCGGCCGACCACCGCGCTCATCGTCCACGATCCGGTGAGCGGTCTCGGCAACGACAGCTGGTGGACCGGCGGCGCCAACTTCTGCGACTTCAACGGCTGGGTGAAGTAGCCGGGCTGAAGAGCCGCTCGATGAAATCGTTCGCGAGGAGCCCTTCGGGGTCGTAGCGGTTCTTCACCGCGAAGAGCTCGTCGAGGACGTCGGCATACATCGCGCGGACATCCGCAGAGCGAGCGAGCACGTTCTTCGTCAGGTGCACTCGCCCTCCCATCCGGCTGCAGACGGCCGAGAGGTGCTCGAGACAGCGCCTGACGCGGTCGATCTTGTCGTCGTTGAGCGACTCGAAGGCGACGCTGACGGCGTAGCCCGGCAGCCCGCGCGTGCTCGAGAGCAAGAACGGCTCGTCCGCGGGGAGACAGAGAGCATCGATCATCGCGGGGGGTGTCCCGGCGGCCTCCATCTCTCCCTTGCAAGCCGCCAGGAACGCGTCCAGCTTCGCGCCATCGAGCGGAATCACGAACGTCTGCTGGATCGCACGGAAGCGAAGACCGACCTTCGCTCCGACGCTCCTGGCGCGGACGTTGCCATCCATGAAGAACGTGTAGCCGTGGACCGTATCGACGTAGGTGTCGTTCTTCTCGAGATACACGTCGTAGGCGTAGTTCCAGAACATCTGCCCCACCGGAGGCACGAGCTGCACGACCAGCTCCGTGAGGAGCCGCGACGTGAGCTCGGGCTGGTGCGGCATCATCGGAACGAGCGCTTCGTCGGCGATATACGCGCTCCGGCAGTACATCGTGCGGATGCCCTCCTTCGAGAGCGCGAATGCGGCGTAGACCGTCTCCGTCGGCAAGCCGTCGCTCGGGACAGCGAGCCGAGCGTGCAGGTCGCGGGCGTGCGGAGTGCGCGACACGACGGTGCGGACGCGCGCGCCCTTGCCGACGCGAACGAGATCGTAGGTGATCTCGACGACGGCGCCGAAGTAGCCGAAGCCGCCGACCGCGGCGTGGAAGAGGTCGGGGTGGAGCGTCCGGCTGCACTGCCTCACCGCCCCGTCCGGCGTGACAATGGTGAAGCGGGCGATCCACTTCCCCTCTTTCCCCGCGGCGGGCGAGAACCTCGACATGCAGCACGCCGCGAGCGTCCCCCCGGCGGTCGCGAAGCTCGTGCTCACCATCACGGCGGGGACGAGACCATGCGCCTCGGTCGCGACGAGGATGTCGCCCCACACGGCCCCGGCGCCGACGGTGACCTGTGCCCTCTCTGCGTCCACGGAGATCTCGGCGAACCGGCGGAGCGAGACGAAGATGCCGCGCCCCATCGCCTGCGCGTCGAACGAGTAGCCGCTCCCCTGGAACGCGATCGTGAGCCCGGCCGCGCGCGCAAGGTCGTAGATCGCACGGATCTCGGCCGCGGTGCCGGGCGAGTACACGGCGCCGCTGCTCTCGAAGAGCCCGCCATAGCTTCGGAGGGTGGACACGACTGGCGACTCGGTCGACGGCATGCGGCCACCGTAGGATCACCGCGTCACCGCCAACGTGATCCTTTCGTGAGCCTCACCTGAGGTCCCGCCCGACGCCACACGACAGTCTCACTCGGGCTTCGGCCCTTCGTTGTAGCCGCGCGGCCGATATTTCGGGTCGACGCCGTGGTACGCCTCGCCGTTCGACACGATGTCGTTCGCGATGAACGCGAGCCACGACCCGTAGTGCTTCTCGCCCAGCTCGGTCAGCTCTCCGCGGATCGGCGAGTCTTCCGTGAGCGCCTTCTCGTCCCATAGACACTGGACGCCGAGCGCGACGAGGTTCGGGTCGTTCGACGCCAGGTCGAAGCCGTGCGCGTAATACGGCCACGCCTCGGTCGCGCGATGCAGCCGACAGAGCGTGTCTCCGAGGTAGATGCTCGCCATCGGCCAGTCGGGCGCAAGCTCCAGCGCGACGCGGTTCTCTGCGAGCCGGGTCTCGAGGTTGCCCCGCGCGCCCTGCATCACGGAGTAGTTGAGGTGGGCCTTCGCGCTTCGCGGGCAGGCGTGCCTCGTCGCGTCCCAGAACGCGAGATCGTCGTGGTAGTCGTTCGCGTGCAGGCGAGCCGCGAGCGCCTGCACACCGAGGAAGAGCAGGAAGAACGCGAGGATCGCGCGGAACGCGAACCTCGGCGCGTCGGGGTCTCTCGCGCGCACGAACAGCGTGCGGAACGCCATCCCTAGCAGCACGCTGGTCGCGAGCGCGGGGAAGTACCAGAAGCGCTCCGCGCGGACCGTCGGCAAGAGGACGGGGACGTTCGACACCGGGAAGTACGAGACGACGACCCACACGAGGCACAGGGCGATGACCGGCCGCAGGTCCACCGGCTCGTCCTCGATCCATGGCGCTGCGGCCACATTCCTGGCGTCCTCCGGGTGACGCTCGCGCCACGCCCGCGCCCCCTTCACCGCGAGCACCACGCCGAGCACGAGCGGCACGACGACGAGCAGGGCGCCCACGACGCTCTCCGGGAAGATCAGGTGAGCAGGGATCGGCTCCTGCGGCGCGGAGTAGTCCCCCGAGAGCCGCCCCGGGAGGAGCACCTGGCCGAGGCCGCGCGCGTAGACGCGCAGCGCTCCGGCCACGCGATACGGGAAGGACGCCTCGAGCAGCGGGTTGTTGAGAGGGTCGTGCGGCAGCACCGGCTGCGCGTACCAGCGAAGGAGCAAATGGAAGAAACGCGTGAGCGGCCGTTGCGTCGCGAGGAGGCTCTGGGCGAGATCGGGCGCCAGAGGGGCCGGGAAGAGGCGCTTCCTCGCCTCGACGTACAGGACGAACGCGCTGGAGGTGCCGAGCGAGGCGACGAGGGCGCGGACCCAGCGAAGCGGCCGCCTCGGGTGCACGATGTGCGCGAGGAACAGCGCCGCGCAGGGCACGAGCGGCACGGCCACGAGCGCGCTCTCCTTCGAGAGGAGCGCGAAGAGGGTCGCGCCGAACACGGCGAAGGGCATCGCTCCGAGCGGCAGCGCGAGGGCCATGAGCGCGAGCAGGGCTCCGGTGGCGCCGAGCACGTCTGCGATCCCGACGACGCCGCTGACGGCCTCGGTGAGCACGGCGCAGCTGACGAAGATGAGCCCCGCGAGCCACGCGGTGCCGCGCTGTCGCGTGACCCGCAGCGTCACCAGCGCGAGGAGAGCGCCGTTGGTGCCGTGGAGGAGGACGTTGATCCAGTGGTCGAGGAACGGCGACTGGTCCCGCGCGCCCACGAACCAGAGCGCGCGCCAGATGAGGTCGGGGATGGGCCTGTACGAGCCGATGCTGCGGTCCGGCAGGAGCCCCCAGAAGTCGCGGCGAAACGCGTCGAGCCAGTGGAGCTTCGAGAGCGGGTCGGTCACCGAGCGGACGTACGGGTTGGCGAGGAGCGCCTCCTGCTCGTCGAAGATGAAGTTCGTGTGGACCGGGTTCCTCGTGAAGAGGGCGATCGAGACGAAGCACAGCGGCACGAGCAAGGTCAGGAGCACCGGCTCGTCGCCGAGGAAGTAGTCCTCGATCCAGTAGCGCAGCCCCGCGTACCGCCGGACCGACGGAGGGAGCGCGCGGGCCTCTTCGTCCGCGATCACGGCCGGGGGAGGCCCTTGATCACGTCGGGCACGCGCGAGTGGGCGGCGGTCTCGTTGATGGGCCAGGCGTCGCCCCAGAGGTGTGCGCCGCCGTCGATGTACCAGGTCTCGCCGGTCACGAACCACGCCGCGTCGCTCGCGAGGTAGGCGACGAGCTCGGCGACCTCCGCGGGCGTCCCGACGCGCTTCATCGGCGTCTTCTGGCGGCTGTTCTCGAGCAGCTCGGGCGGATACTGGTCGGTGCCGCTCGACTTGATGATGCCGGGCGCGACGGCGTTGACCTGGATGTTGTACTCCGCCCACTCGACGGCGAGCGTCTTTGTCATGTTGTCGACGCCGGCGCGCGCCGCGCCCGTGTGCACCATCCCGGGGAAGCCGCGCGCGATGTTGGCGATGACGTTGACGATCCGTCCCCGCTTCTCCGGGATGAAGTGCTGCGTGGCGACGGCCTGCGTCATGTAGAACGTGCCCGAGAGGTTGTTGCGGATGACGGCGTCCCAGCCCTTCGCGGTCAGGCTCTCCGCGGTCGTCGGGAACTGCCCGCCGGCGTTGTTGACCAGCACGGTCGCCGGCCCGAGCGCTTCGCGGACGGAGGCGACGTACTCGGCGACCTTCTCGGGCTCCCGGATGTCGCAGGTGGCCGCGAAGGTCTGGATGCCGAGCCCTTCGAGCCGCGCCTTTGCGACCGCGAGCCGCTCCTGCTTGCGGCCCAGGATCGCGACCTTGGCTCCCAGTTCGCCCAGCGTCTCCGCGATCGCGAGCCCGATGCCGCTGCCGCCGCCGGTGACGATCGCGACGTGCCCTTCGAAGAGCCCTGGGCGGTAGATGCTTGCCATAGGGGTAACGGTTCTAGCGCACCGAGGCGGGGCCCGACCAGTGCATGACCTGGACGGGTTGAACGGAGAGGCTGTTCACGAGCGCTCGCGCGTTCTTCGGATCGTCTACCGTGAGACATGGCCACGGACGAGCGCATCATCGACACCGACCGCGTAGTCGACTGGTTGCTGGGCGAAGCGACCGCAGCCACGGCAGAGACGCTCGTGACCGAGCTCGGCCCGGAGCTCGTCAGGGCGGGCGTGCGCGTGGCGCGCTTCGCGGCCTTCGTGCGGACCTTGCACCCGTTCATCATGGGGCGCGCGTTCCGTTGGTACCGCGACCAGCCGGGGCTCAGCGTCGTCTCCGCTCCGTACGAGTTCCTGAGCTCACCGGAGTACATGAACAGCCCGACCGGGCACGTCTACGTCTCTGGCAAGGAGAGTCGATGGCGGCTCGACGACGGGGCGCCGCTCCCGTACCGAGTGCTCGAGGAGCAGCGCGCGGCGGGCATGACGGACTACGTGGCTCTCCCGCTCCGCTTCCTCAGCGGGGAGGTCAACGCCATCACGTACAGCACCGACGCACCCGGCGGCTTCTCGGCGGCCGAGATCGTCGCGCTCACGAGGGTCACGCGCGCGCTCTCGCGGGTCGCCGAGATCCTCGCGCTGCGCCGCACGGCCTCGAACCTGCTCGACGCGTACGTCGGTCACAACGCAGGGTCGCGCATCCTCGAAGGTCACGTGCGCCGCGGCGAGACCGAGATCATCCGGTGCGTCATCTGGTTCTCCGACCTCCGCGGCTTCACGGTGCTCTCCGCCACGCAGGACCCGCCGTCGACCATCCAGCTCTTGAACCAGCTCTTCGACTGCCAGGTGCCGGCAGTGGAGCGGCACGGCGGCGAAGTGCTCAAGTTCATCGGCGACGGGATGCTGGCGATCTTCCGGGTTCCGGATCCATCGAAGCTGGGAGACGTCGCGAAGGACGCGCTCGCCGCGGCTCGCGAGGCGTTCGCCGCGCTCGACGTCTGGAACGGCGAACGAGTGCCCGCAGGCCTCGAGCCGCTGCGGGTCGGGCTGGCGCTCCACGTGGGCGACGTCGGCTACGGAAACATCGGCGGCGCCGGCAGGCTCGACTTCACGTGCATCGGCGCCGCGGTCAACCTCGCCTCGCGAGTCGAGGGGCTGACGGGGAAGCTCGGCAAGCGGCTGCTCCTGACCGAGGCCATGGCGCAGGCCGGCGACACGCCGACACGCTGCGTCGGCGCGCACGAGGTGAAGGGGGTCACGCCTGCGCCCGTCGTGTACGAGCTGGTCGACGGATGGTCGATGCTCCCGTCTTCGCTCTGAGCGAGGTCAGTGCGCCGCCGCGGCCTCCTCCGCGACCGCACGCTCGTGGATCCTCTCCAGCACCCAGCGCGCCATCGCGCCTCCACCGTCGATCGCGAAGTGCACGCCATCGGGTCGTATCGTCCCCGCATCGGAGGCAATCTGGCACTCGCCCTTCGGGCAGAGGTACTCGCTCAGCTCCAGAGTCTGGACGCCGGGGACCGAGGACGCCGCCTTTCGGATCGATCGGTTGATGCAATCGACCTCCGCGTGGAGCGCCGCAGTGTCCCACGCCTCGAGGCCATAGGGGATCGTGACCGCCCACACCTGCCCGCGCGCTGACTTGAGGTCGACGAGCCTCTGCTCGATGGTCGTCTCGAAGCGGCGATCCCACTCGGCGAAGCACGCCTTTCGCCATTCCCCGTCGACGCCGATGCCGTGCATGAACGCGCCGCCCAGCATCAAGAGCGTCGCGTCGGGGCGCACCTCCTCGGTCTCGGCCGCCCAGGAGTCGCCGCCGCAGGTGTCGGCCAGCATCGTGCATCCGTCTCTGCCCCGCAGCTCGACGACGAGCCCTGGCGCGCGCACGCCGCGGAGCGCCCACCCCAGCGAGCTGGAGGTCGAGTCTCCGACGAGCATCACGCGATGCTCCGGTGCCTCGGGGGACGGCGGCGCGAAGGACTGGAACGCGACGGCAGGCATGGCGGTGGAAGGCTCCTTGCGAGCGTACGTGCCGCGGACGACGAGGAGCACGGCGAGCGCCACCGCGGCGGGGACGACGTAGATCGGTCGGCCGAACGGGAGACCGCGGGTCAGGATCGGTCTCTCGAGGAACCGGTACGACGCTCCGGCGATCACGAACGTGACGGCGAAGTGGACGACGTGGAGCAGCAGCCCGCGCGCGTGCACGCGGTCCGGCGTCAGGAAGACGTTGACCGGCCAGTGCCAGAGATAGACGCCGTAGCTCACCGCCCCGAGCAGCCTCAGCGGACGGAACGCGAGCGCGCGCCCCACCCAGCTTTGCTCCTGCGTGGCGCAGACGATGAGCACGAGCGCCGCGAGCTCGGTGAGCCACAGCCCGCCGTGATAGAGGAACCGGCTCTCGCCCGTGAGCTTCCACCACGCGAGGCCGAGGAGCAGGGCCGCGATCACGCCGGCGACATCGAGCGCGCGCCTCCACGAAACGTCGAGCGTCGTGGCCGGAGAGACGAGCGTCGCGAGCGCGGCTCCGAGAGCGATGCCGACCGCGCGAGTATCTGTGCCGAGGTAGACGCGCGAGGTCGCTCCAGGCTCGAACAGGACGAGCGTCGCGACGATCGATGCCACCGCGACCGTGAGGGAGAGCGCGAGGACTGCGCGCCTCGGTGGAATTCTCAGGCCGAGCAGCGCGGCGACCAGGAGCGGCCACACGACGTAGAACTGCTCTTCGATCGCGAGGCTCCACGTGTGCTCGAGCGGGGAAGGGGACGCGAAGAGCTGCCAGTAGCTCTTGTGAGAGAGGATCGTGCGCCAGTTCGCGACGTACCCCAGCGTCGCCAGCGCCTCGCCGCGGAGGCTCCGTAGCTCGCCCGGTCTCGCGAAGTACGCGCCGTAGAGCGCGATCGCCGGCATGAGCGCGAGGAGCGCCGGGAAGAGGCGCCTCGCTCGCCGGACCCAGAACGCCGAGAGCGCGATGCGCCCGGTCTGCTCGTGCTCGGCGAGCAGGAGCGACGTGATGAGGAACCCGGAGAGCACGAAGAAGAGATCGACGCCCAGGAAGCCGCCGGGGAGCGCGCCGTTCGCGTGAAAGAGCAGGACGCCCACGAGGGCGAGGCCGCGCAGCCCATCGAGCGCCGGCACGTGACGCATTCTGGTTCTCGCCGCTCTCACCGCCCTCGCGGGGGAAGGCCCGAACGACGAGGGGCTGGGCGTGACACGCGAAGACAAGCGACGGTCGAGGAGCGCGAGCGACGCGCTCAGGCGCCGTTGGCCGCGGAGCCGGTCGGTAGCTTCGGCAGCGGCTTGGACCTGCCGGTGCGGACCGCCTCTCGCGCGAGCTCGTCCGCGCGTTCGTTCATCGGAACGCCTGCGTGCCCAGGGACGTAGACGAGCTTGAGCGCTCTCCCTGCGAGGACCGTCCGCGCGTGGGCGATCAGCTCCTGGTTCGCCTTGGCCTTCCAGCCCTTGCTCAGCACGCCGATGGCGTACTTGCTGTCGGTCATCACGGCCGCGCTCGCCGCGTCACGCGGGATGCACTCGACCCCGCGGAGCACCGCGGTCAGCTCCGCCACGTTGTTCGTCGCGTGCCCGAGATACTCGAAGCCTTCGTGGATCACGCCGCCCGGTGCGATGACCACCATCCCCGACCCCGCCGGACCCGGGTTTCCCGAGCACGCGCCGTCGGTGTACGCGATCCACTGCGCCGTCACCGTGGCCGCGCTCCCGGCTGCCGCCGACTTCTTGGCGGTCGTCTTCGCGGCGGCCCTCGGCGCGGCCTCCGCGGGGGCGCAGGTCTCGTCCGGGAGCAACCGTCCGCCGGGCTTGGGCGAGAGGTTCGCGACCGCGGCCTGGTACGCGCGACCGTCGTTCGGCTTGTAGCGAATCTCGACCCGCCCTCCCTGCGTGAGGAGCTGGCCTTGTTCGTTGGCGAACGCGAGGACGGTCTGACCGCGGAGGAGGGCTTCGATCCAGGGCATGCGAGCGCGGAGAGTAGTGCCGATGGGCGCGGAGCGGAGGGGAAACCGTGGGGCGCTGCGGAGACGAGGAGGCTTCCGCTGCGCACGGACGCCGTGACTCGCTGACGCGTCGTAGGTACGATCGCCGACGAGGTGCGGATGGCTCGCGTACGGTTCACTCTCGTGGCGCTGGGCCTCGTCGCCTGCGGTAGCAACGGAAGCGCACCGGCGGCCGATGCCGGGCACGACGCCACGGGAAGGGTCGACACGGGCGTGAAGCACGGGTTCGACGCGACCGTCAGCGATGCGCGCCTTACGCTCGGAGATGGCGGTTCAGGCGGAGACGCGCAGAGCGGTTTCGGATGCAGCGGCGACCTGCGATCGGTCGTCGACGAGCACGGGAACGTCGTGTCGACGTGTCCGGACGACCAGGGATGCTCCTCGGGAGCGTGCATCGCGGCGTGCGCGGCGGCGGCAGCCAGCCACGGCAGTCTCGGATGCGACTTCTGGATCAGCACTCCGGTCACCTACGACGTCGAGGGGGGTCAGAAGCAGCCGTGCTTCGGGATGTTCCTGGCGAACGCGTGGCCGAGCGCGGCGAACCTCACGGTGTCGCTCGACGGAACGACGTACGACCCGACCGTGTTCGGCGCGATCCCGAGCCAGACGGCTCCCCCGGCGCAATGGCCGGCGCTCACGGCGCAGGGGGTCCCCGTGGACGGCGTCGCGGTCCTCTACCTGTCCGGAGCTCCCGGCGTCGGCTTCGTGGAGGACCCCACCGACATCCTCTCGTGCCCGCAGATGACCGCGACCGGCAACGCCACCGAGCCTGTGTGGTCGATGGTCGACGGCGGCGCGACCGGCATGAGCCACGCCTTCCACGTGACCAGCACCGTCCCCGTCAGCGCGTACGACATCTTCCCGTTCGGCGGAGCCAACTCGCACTTTCCCGCGGCCGAGCTGCTCTATCCGTCGTCGGCGTGGGGGACCAACTACGTGGTCATCTCGACGCCGGACGGCACGGATCCCTCGACGCCGATCCGGTTCCTCGACATCGTCGCGTACGAGGACGACACGAGCGTGACGTTCTCGCCCGCCGCGAGCCTGTCTGGCGGCGGAGGGCTCGCCGCCGTCTCCGCGAACGCGTCGACGACGTTCACCCTGAACGCCGGCCAGTACGCGCACTGGGAGACCAGCCCGCCCACGACCGGAGGCTTCTCCGGGAGCATCGTGCTCGCGACGAACCCGGTCAGCGTCACGGCCGGCACCGAGCTCTTCCGACTCCAGCCGTTCAGCGAGCCGGGCGGCGACGCCACGCACGCACAGATCGCCACCACCACCGCGCTCGGCCACGACTACGCCGTCTCGCCGTACGTGACCCGGCGCGCCGACCTCCTCGAAGAGTCGATCTCCTACCGGCTGGTCGGCATCGTCGCAGGCACGGTCCTCACGTTCGACCCACCCGTCCCGGGCGCACCCGCGATGACGTCGGTCAGCGAGGTCTCCGACTTCCAGGTGACGGGGGCGTTCCGCGTCACGAGCCAGGACAAGAACCACCCGTTCTCGATCGCGCAGGTGATGTCGAGCGGCAACCTCAACTACGGCGTCGACGGCGGGACGTTCCGGATCGACTGCGCCACCATCCAGTACCTGACCGCGGCGAAGGCGTGCGGCGACGAGGACTTCGTCCCGCTCATCCCTCCTGCGCAGTTCCTGAGCAAGTACGTCTTCTTCACCGACCCCACCTACTCGACGACCTCGATCGATCTCGTGCGGACGAAGGGGTCGAGCGGTTTTCAGGACGTGACGGTGGACTGCCTCGGGACGATCCAAGGCTGGGCGCCCATCGGTGCTTCCGGGCTCTATGAGTACGCACGAGCGGACCTGCTTCGCGGCGTGGTGCCCGGAACGCTACCGGACGGTGGGGCCTGCACCAACGGGCGGCACGTCGCGTCGAGCGCTGCGCCGTTCGGCCTCCTGGTCTATGGCCTGGATTCGTACTCGTCTTACGGTTACCCCGCGGGCGGAAACGCGTCCGTCCTCAGCGGCGTCGTGGTCAAGCCTCCGCAGTAACCCGGAGCGACGACGCTGGATCCGACGTCAGAGGATCTGTCGCAGGTAGTGCAGCGCCTGCTTCTGCCACCACGGATACTCGTGGCTGCTGTCCTCCCCCCAGGACGCGAGGTGATGCGGGATCCCCTTGCGCCCGAGCGCCGCCCCCAGCTCCGCGGTCTCCGGGATGCACGACGACTCGAACTGACCGCGGCCCACCACCACCGTGAGGTGCGCCTGCCTCCGCACGTGCTCGAGCGCCGCCCCTTCGAGCCCCGGGAGGAACGCGAGCGGATCGTTGAAGTAGAGCTCCTCGCTGCTCCGCCCGCCGAAGAGCGCGCTCGCGCGGTAGCGGCCCGACAGACAGAGAGCCCGCGCGAAGGTCTCGGGGTGCTTCAGCACGAAGAGCGACGCGTAGAGCGCGCCGACGCTGCATCCCGTCGCGACCATGCGCGCCTCGGGCGACTGGCAGTCGTCGCGGATGAAAGGGACGAGCGTGCGCAGGACGAAGCGCTCGTACGCGGCGTGGTGCGCCATGCGCGCTCCGAGGCTCCCCTGGCCCGAGAAGCTCCGCGAGACGTTGGTCTCGGGGCAGTAGATCTTCACGCGACCCGCCGCGAGCAGCGGAGAGAGCGCGTCGATCATCCCGGTCTCCTTCCACTCGTGCGCGACGCCCGCGTTCGAGGGGAAGACGACGAGCGGCTGCCCGACCTCCCCGAAGCTCCACACGTGGACGCGTCGGCCGAGGTCCGGGCTATCGAGGAGGCGGTGGATCGCGGGCACGGGGCGCCGCATCTAGCACGGCTGCTCTGCCGCGCGCGATGCCTCATGCGGGCCGGCCTCCCGTCGACGCCCGACCGTTCGCGCGCTACGACGGGGGCATGTCGCTCGCCAGTTACGTCACGGTCGGACACTCCGGACTCCGCGTCAGCCCGCTCTGCCTCGGAGCCATGACCTTCGGGAAGGAATGGGGCTGGGGCTCGGAGCCGGCCGAGGCGAAGCGCATCCTCGACGCGTTCGTCGATCGCGGCGGCAACTTCATCGACACCGCGAACGGCTACACGAAGGGGCACTCCGAGGCGATCATCGGCGAGCACCTCGCGCACGATCGGAAGAAGCGCGACCGCGTCGTCCTCGCGACGAAGTTCACGACCAACATGTTCATGGGCGACCCCAACGGCGGCGGCTCGAACCGCAAGGCCGTCATCGCGCAGTGCGAGGAGTCGCTCCGCCGCCTGCGCACCGACTACATCGATCTCTACTGGCTCCACGCGTGGGACAGGACGACGCCGATCGAGGAGACGATGCGCGCGCTCGACACCCTCGTCGAGCAGGGGAAGGTCCGCTACCTCGGCTTCAGCGACACGCCGGCCTGGAAGGTGGCGCAGGCGCAGACGCTCGCGCTCCTCCGCGGGTGGTCGCCGCTCGTCGCGCTGCAGATCGAGTACTCGCTCCTCCAGCGCACGGTCGAGGGGGAGCTCGTCCCGATGGCGCAGGAGCTCGGGCTCGGCATCACGCCCTGGGGTCCGCTCCGTGGCGGCGCGCTCAGCGGCAAGTACAAGCGCGCAGACAAGGGGAAGCACGAGGCAGGGCGCGGCGCGCGCGTCACGAGCTTCCTCGACGACCGCACGTTCGATCTCCTCGACGTGATGGAGACGATCGCGAAGGAGCTCGGCACGACCGTGCCCCGCATCGCGCTCTCGTGGGTCCAGCATCGCCCCGGCGTCACGTCGACGATCATCGGCGCGCGCACGATGGAGCAGCTCGACGACAACGTCGGGGCGCTCGAAGTGAAGCTCACGCCGGAGCACGTCGCGTCGCTCGACAAGGCGACCACCCCGACGCTCCCGTTCCCCGTGGATATGCTCTCGATGGTCCCGGCGTTCGCGTTCGGCGGCACGACGATCAACGGCCAGACCTCGAAGGCGTGGTCGCAGGCGCCGCAGAACGACAGCGAACGGTTCTGAGGAGGTCGCGAGCTCACCGAGGTCGAGGGACGACCCGTCGGCGCCGGAGGCCCGTTCGTCGGAAGCGAGGGGCGCGGACTCGATGGCCGTATCAGGCTCATCCCACACCTCTTCTGCTCCGCTTCTTGACTGGACGAGAGCTCCTTCTCGTCGAGCCTCCGGGTTCTCCCCATCGGGGCCGCACCTTGTGCTCCCCGCGACGAAGAGGTGACCATTCATGGGTCCGACACACGCGCTCGTTCACGTTCTCGCCGAGCGCCTCCGGCGTCCCGTCTCCACGATCCACCCATGGCACGACCTCGCGGTCGACCTCGACGTGACCCCTCTCGTCCTCGTGCTGGTCACGCTGGACATCGAGAGCGCCGAGGACGCCGTCATCGACGTGGAGGGGCTCGGAGATCTGAAGACCGTCGGCGACCTATCGACCTTCGTGAGGCGCCAGGTCGCACGAGCGAGGGGCGCGCAGCATCATCACTAGGGCATCACACCTTGCCGCAAAGGCAGTCGATGACCGACCCCGCCGCGTTGGTGCACATCACCCCGTCGTCCCCTTCGCCGCCGGCGCCGCACTCCGAGTCGCAGACCGTGCTCGCGCAGTCGCAGGAGAGGCCGCCGCTGCATGCGGCCGGGAGAGGGACGCAGTACGCGTTGGTCGGGTAGTAACAGCAGCTCGGCTCGAAGTTGTACGTGCCGCTGGGGCAGGTGGTGCCTCCTGACCCCGAACCCGCCTCGCAAGGGTCTCCGGCCGCGTCGTCGACGAAGAGCACCTCGCCGGGGCCGCAGGCCGCAGTCGTCTTGGTGCTCGAGGTCTTGTCGGTGAAGCACTCGACCAGCTCGTGGATCCAGAGATCGTTGTTGTTGTCGCAGTTCCAGATGTAGCCCGCCTCGCAAGGATTGGTCGGCTGGGAGCAGGGAACCGTGACGCCAGGAGTGCACGCCGCGCCCACGACGGGGTCGACGCATGCCACGTCGGTGCTGTGCTCCGCGTCGGGCGTCGCTGCATCGTTCCTGGGCGGGCCCGACGTGTCTGTCGCCCCGCCACAGGCCGGGACGATCGCGCAAAGGAGAAGGACCGAGGCAACGCAGTTCAGGTTCATGTCGAGCCGACCCTCGCACCGGGTGTGCCGTCGAGCCCGTAGCCGAAACATCGGCGATCACGCGCTGCAACGTCGCCAGGTCAGGGCGCGTGCGCCTCGCCTGTGCCAACACGAGCCAGCCGCGACGCCCTTCACGGTGGCCCTACCGAGAACCTTGCAGTGCCCCCTTCATCCGACTGACCAGCGCATCGACTCCGGGGCGATAGGCGTAGAGAGGGTCGTCCTGCGTGGAGTTGTCTGCAGGGTGAATCGGACACATGGACGACACGACCCCCTGAGTGCCCATCATGTTCGCGAGCATGAGCTCACGGATCGTCGGGTACACCTTGGCGTAGGTCTGCACGGTGTAGTCGTTGACGGCCGATGAAATCGTTCCATCCGTCGACGTCTTGCTGCAGAGCGGTGAGATTTCGTCAGGGGTGTTCCCGGTTGGGCCCGGTGGACCACCCGCGCTCCACGGTGTTGCCGATTGATTGCCTGGTGCGCATTCGCACGAGTTGCCCTCGATGCTGTTCCCGGCGTACATCGCGCAGTCGCGCTGGCTCTTTGGTTGGAGCTGGAAGATGCATGCGTACTCGCGGTCGACGGGCAGGGAGTGGATGCCTGCATTCGTCGTCCACTCGCGGCCGTTGATCGGGTCAGGCCGTACCGGGTCCGGGGCTGATGCAACGAGGGTCGGACCTTCCAGGCTGCTCACGGACGGGTTGCTCGTCGGTGCCGGTTCGGCTGCCCCAGGGCAGGTGCCCCCACCGCAAGCGGTCTCCGTCCCCAGGTTGTTCCGGGGTGTCATCGACTCGATCATGTGTGGGTCGATCCCGGTGTAATCGTAGCTCATCGTGCCGCCTGCTCCGGTGAAGCTCGCGGGCCCGGTCCCGAGGATCTTCACCCAGTCGGTCTGCGCGAGCGCGCTCTTCTGCGGGCAATCGGAGGCCGGCGTCCCTGTCGCGCATGTTCCGTCGCCCGGGGTCGACTGGAGGAGCTGGTACGGGACACCTCCGATGTGCAGGAAGAACACGTCACCGGCATTCCGGCTCGTGCCGATGGGAAGCTCGCAGAGCGTCGTGTTGATCTCCGTGGGTGTCCCGGCATCACCGTCGGTGACATCCGACGCTTGCGGTAGCGTCGCCGCGAAGAGCGGGTTCGTGCAGTTGTTCGTGCCGGTGTAGGAGGAGCTGGACGTCGGATACTCGCCGGAGCGGTTCGGCACCTTCGTGGAGCTGAGCCCGTTGTAGTACCGGGTGAGCGGGTACTGAGCGTCGAGACCGTACTTCTGCCGCATGTGCACGTGGCGAAGGTTGAGGTTGAACCCCCAATCGTTCCCGTCGTTCATGAAGTCGAAGGCGCCATTGTTCGCCATACAGTTGTTGTCCGTGCACGCTTCTGTCGTCGCGAAAGGACCGATGCACGGCTGTGAAACCGCGCTGGATCCTCCACAGGTGGTGCAGCTCGGGTCGTTCGGGTTGGCCTGGCAGGCCGCGGTCGCGCGCGGCGGCGTGAAGGTGTTGCTCATGAACAGGTAGCCCGAGCCCCGGTACGACCGGACGTCGATCTCGGAGTCGTTCTCGTCCGTCAGCACGACGACGGCGACGACGGAGTCGGGGCGAAGGAAGTCGTGGCGCTGCTGAAGGATGGTCGTGTCCACGCCCACCCACTGGGCTCCTCCGTTGGTGGGGTCGCCGAGCGAGAGTGACGCGTACGGGTCGGGTTGGATGAGGAAGCGGTACCAGCTCTCCAGCTGCGACTCGATGCCGCACCCCGACTCGCCCGCCGCGCCGACGAACTCGTCGAAGTCGCCGATGAGTGTGTCGGGGGAGAGCTCGCTGCCCGTCGTCGTGATAGCGGCAGGAGCCGCCGTGGCGGGATCCCCTCCTGGAAACCAGTACAAGAACCCTCCGCCCTCCGGCAGCGCCGCCTCGGGGAGGGGCGCGCCTGCGCCGACGACCGTACGGTTGATGAGGTGCCCCTGATCGTCGTTGTAGGCGCTGACGGTCATGCCCGACTGGCTCGTGACCGTCCTGCTCGGGTCGCATATGTAAACCGGCGCCTCGCCAGCCGAACTGCTCTGTTGGACGCCCAGACGCGGCCCCAGCGAGGACGTCACGACGCCAATATGCATGTCGCTCACCGCGGCGAATTCCGGGTGGGAGCCGGACGGGCACTGGCCGGTCAACGGGTCGGCCCTGTTGCCTGTCGCCGCGGCCGTCGTGCCGTCGATGCAGTTGGGCGTGACGAGACGCGCGATGAGCTCGGGGATCGTATCGATGAGGAGATTCTGCTTGTCCTGCATGGACGCCGAGTTGTCGATGTCGAACAGGAGATCGACCTTCGACTCCACGACCGGCTTGGGCCCACCGCTCGACGCGTCGGCCGGCGCGCCGTCCGTCGCGCGGCCCACCGCGTCGTGCGCGCTGCCATCCGGACTGGCTGCGGAGAAGTCCGGAGCGCCAAGGATCGCGTTGCAGGCCGACAGCAGCCCCATCCCGACAAGCGCAGCGAGCCTCACGGCGTTCTGGCGAGTGAACACCTAGAAGCTCCACTTCAGATCGGGGCTCAGCTGAGCGCCGACCGCCTGGGACGAGCCCTTCGGTGCAGTGAAGTAGAGTATCAGCCCAGCGGCGAGCAACGTGCCCCCCGCAATGAACGCCCCGGTCGAGACGCTCGCGAACGTCCCTTCCGTCGCGCGCTCCTTCACCGCCGCCGTCGAGCAGCTGTTGTACGGCGCCTTGCACTCCCCCTCCGCCGTGCCGAGCGCCGACAGAGCAAGCCCTCCGAACACGCTCCCGAGGACGACGCCTGCGACGCCCGCGCCCCCGACACCGAGGCCCCACGCACGCTGGCTGGACGACCGAGCTGGCGCGACCGGCGCCACGGGCACGAGCGGCGGCACACACTCCGCCCCCTGCGCCACCAGCCCGTTCGAACACTGCGGAGCCCCGGCACACGCCGACGTCGCAGCGCTCCACGTCTGCCCACCCCAGCAGCACTGTGCTGCTTCGTCCTTCGTCCGTAGCTTCCCCAGCGTGCACACGGCCACGCATGCGCCGTGAACGCGTTCCTCCCCGTCACGGCAAGGCTGAAGGATCAGTTCGGGCACAAGCTGGACGTCGACGACCGGAGATCCCCCTTCGGGCACATCGACGTCCGCGTGATACGGCAAATAGCCCGGCGCCGTCACGGCGACCGTGAGCTTCCCGGGCGACACGACATACGGCTCCCCGATGAGCGCTGCGTTGAGCTCTTCACCCGAAATCGTCACGTGCACGTTCGGAGGCGGCGGAGTCGGAAGCCTGACCGTCACCCGACCCACGCGCTTGCCGAGAGACACCTCGAGGGCACGGCAATCGGCGAGGATGCGGTCGCGACTGTTGAGGCGCGTGTCCGCCTCCGCTTCCACGGCGCACTGTCGGCCATTCCCATAGGCGTCGGCGAGGAGGCCGAGCGCGGACTGCTCGCCGGCGATGAATAGCCTCACCGATGGGGTCATCTTGATCGCGCCCGCGCGCTTCGCGACGGCAAGCGCCTCGGCATGCTTGCCCTGGTCGGCGAGCCCGCCGGCCTGCGAGAGCAGCTCCTGTCGCGTGGCAAGCTCGCGATCACTCTGCGCGTGCGCCGGGCTCGGCCACGCCAGCGCCAGCGTCGCGGCGACTGCGAAACGACACGCACGCTTCATTCGAGGACGACCCTGCCTGGCGGTCGAGGCTTCGACCCTGGTTGCGCGGCCGCTGGCGTCGTGGGCGCAGGTCCGGCCTGCGGCTGCGGATGTCGGGGAGGGGCGGCTCTGGAGGGCGTTGCCGATGGCGTGACCTCCGCACTGCCGGTCGACGCGCTCGGCGACGGAGGAGTAGAAGCCGCCACCGTCACGGGTGCCGTCGACACCGGAGCTGCCGATGCGGCCGGTGGAATCGCCACGACGCTGGCTACCTGGACCACGCCGGGAGTGGCCGCCGATGGGATCTCGGAGTGCGTCATCGTCCCGCGATAGCCGACCGCAGCGATGGCGGTGAGAGCGAGCGCGGCACCGAGCACGTAGACTGGAGCCCGAGAGGCGCGACGTGAGGGAGCGCCGGGCAGCACATCGTCCGAGATCGGAGTCCCGGTCGTGACGTTCGACCGCGGCGCGACGATCGGCGTCACCGCGCTTGCGACGGGTGCCGGCAGCGTGGACATCACTCCGAGCGTGTGGCCACCGTCCCCCGTCGGCAGCGTCGTCGCCGAGGGAGCGACCACCTGACGGAGCGCCGCATGCGTCACGGTCGCCTCCGTGACCGTCGCTTCGAGCGCCTGCAGCAGCTCGCTCGCGTCGCGGTAGCGCTCCGCCGGCGATATCGCGAGCGCCCGGCAGAGCACCTTCTCCCAAGCTCCGACCGAGACGCCGAACTTCCCGGGGCTCGGGCGCACGCGGTCGACGATCTGCTGGAAGATGAGCGACGTCTCCTCCCCTTCGAGCGGAAGGCGGTCGGTCAGCATCTCCGTGAGCATCAGCCCCATCGCATGGACGTCGGTCCACGGGCCAGACCGACCATGGCTGATCTGCTCGGGCGACGCATAGCCAGGAGAGAACGCGATCTGGCTCGAACGCGTGTGGGTCTGCCCCGAGCCCGGCGCTTCGTCCGCGTCCATCATCTTGGCGATGCCGAAGTCCATCAGCTTCGGCGTGGGCCCTCCGGGCGCAGGGACGAGCATGATGTTCGCGGGCTTGAGGTCACGGTGTGCCACGCCGGCGGCGTGGACGACGGAAAGCGCGGCGAGCGCAGGCTTCATGAGCTCGAGGCACGCGGCAGGTGTGCGTCCTGCTTCCGCGCGCGCGCGACGGCGAGTGAGCTCGTCGTCCAGGGTCTCGCCCGTCAGCCACTCGAGGGCCATCCAGGCCGCGGGCTCCCCCGACGGCATCGACGACACGCCGAAATCGTAGACGAGCACGATGTTCGGGTGCGTGATGCGGGCGATGGTCTTTGCTTCTGCGGCGAAGCTCGCGAGGAACTGCTGCCTCGCGGCCGCCTCGAACCTCGCGGGAGTCTTCAGGACCTTGAGCGCGACGGGGCGTTCGAGCGCCGCCTGCTGCGCCTTGTAGACGACGCCGAACCCGCCTTCGGCGACCGCGCGTTCGATGAGGAAGCGCCCCTCGAGGGTCGTGCCGGCGAGACCGAAGACGTCGCGCGTGTCTGTCGAGGTCATCGCGGCACAGCCCCACCACTCACAGGCCGGTGGTTGGAACCGCCGGAAGTTCGCTCACAGTGACTGAGCCAGCCGAGATCGGGCCAGCGTAAGCCCTCGCCAATGCATATCACCGCAGGATTCGCCGCAACAGGCTGGGTTGGCGGGTCCAGGCGCCGCTCTCACGTCTGCGTACGTGGCTCGCTCGACGGCGGGGTCTCCGATGACGCCTCCATCCTAGCGCTGACCGTTCCAATGCGACGCTCGGGTCGACGATCCTGAGGCCCGCGCTCGATGGCTCGAGCCTCGCGCGCGCGTGACCTCCGCTCGTACCCGACGCTTGTGACCGCGCTCGCGTCGCTGCTTCAGTCGTACGCGCCGTTCGCTCACGCGTTCGAGCGTCTTCGTCGCGTGTATGCGTCACCTGTCCGCACTCTTCGGCGTCTTCGTCGCCTCCACGCGTCGCTTGTTCGCATGCTCCCGCGTCTTCGTCGCCCCGTCCTCGCGATCCTTCGCTCCTTCGGACAGGTTGATCGCGTCGATCGAGAGTCCCTTGCCGTCCCGAGCGCTCGGGAGGCAAGGAACCTCATCTCCCTGGTCGCCCGAGCGCTCGGGGAGGCAAGGAACGCCATCTCCTTGTTCACCCGAGCGCTGGGGGAGGCAAGGAACGCTATCTCCTTGGTCACCCGAGCGCTCAGGGAGGCAAGGAGACCCTCGAGCGAGCGAACCACCTCTGCGACGAAGCCACGTTCCGTTCAATCGGTCGCTCGAACGGCGAGGAGGAACCATCCCTGGCTCGCGCACCGGGCTCTGACCGCGGAGAGCTAGGCGAAGGCGGACGCGAAGAACGCGAAGCCCGACGCAAAGAAGGGGCGAGCGAAGTAGCGAGCCGAGCCACCCGTTCTCCCTCTCCCTCTCCCGGCGAGAGCGCCCTCTCCCCCAAATGCCCCAAGCGACGGAAGCGGGCGCCGTCCGGAGGCCGGCTAGTTAAACGCGGGCCCCGCTCCGGCCGGAG
>Ga0302276_10000035_pt1 | contig 123181 bp, 97 predicted proteins | sample III_Bog_N2_3_FD_198768 | JGI IMG/M metagenome (GOLD analysis project Ga0302276, IMG submission 198768) | Peat permafrost microbial communities from Stordalen Mire near Abisko, Sweden - III_Bog_N2_3 | ecosystem: Environmental > Terrestrial > Soil > Wetlands > Peat | place: Sweden: Abisko...
CCGCCCTTCCCACAAACCTTGGAGATCAGAAAACGATCTCCACATTACCACCGCCCCGACGACCACGAGAATAGTTCTTCCACTTAAGAACGCCGAAAAACTGTCCAAACTACCGGGACCGGCTCAGGCCGCACCCCGTAGGATGCGGCCTTGAGTTCTTGGCTTGCTGACTGTTTAGAACGGGTTGATCTTGCTCAGACCCTTCTTCTTTTTCTTCTTGCTGCTGGACTCGTCGCTGAGGTCGGCCTTGGTCTTTTTGGCGTCGCGGGCGTTGGCCGGCTGCGTGGGAGTCGCTGAAGGCTTCACGTCATTGACCTGATCGGGAGCCTCGGCCGGCTTTTCAGCCGCGGGAATGACGGTCTTGTCGGGACCAACCGCCTTGACCACGGCATTGGGGTCAGAAGCCGGTGCGGCGACAATCGAGACGCCTACGCCGGTTCCACCCTCAGGCTTTTCCATTTGCAAGGGCGCTGCCGAGGGCTGATCGCTGCGTGGCGGTTCGTTGACGCCGGTAGGCGTAGTATTAACTGCCGGAGCAGCCGGCTGACCGGCGCGGATGGCAGCGTTGAAGAGCGCAATGTTTTCCTTGGTGATCTGTGGCGCAAGAACGCGCTTGGGATCATCCAGGCTGGGATCGCCAACGTGTACTGCCTCGACGACCGTGGGACCATGCTTGACCATGCCCCAGGTCTTGTCGGTGAACTTGATGGCCTGACGGCTGCCCTCCTCGGCTTCGTTCTCGGCAATGGCTTCCTTGGTAGGCTCGGGAACAGCGTGATTCATCGCCACCAGGCGGTCGCGCGCGTCTTCGACGTGTGGCGCCATGGGATAGCGGGTGATCACCTTGGCGTAGGCGGCAGCGGCCTTGTCGGTGTAGACGGCGCGCAGACGTTCCTTGATGGCGCCAGGCAGGTTGGGCTGCATCTGAATGCGGCGCGACTCGCCAGCATAGGCGTCGCCGATGCCGAGCAGCGCCTGATCGCTCTTGGAGTAGAGCGGATAAGTATCGACGACCGTCTCCAAACGGGCGATGGAGGCGACGAAGTTCTCGCGGCTGCCGTAGAAGAGGCCGATCTGGGTCTCACGCTCGGCCAGAACCTCCTGCACGTCGCGCAGCTTCTGCTTGGCGCGCGGGATCAGGGAGGAGTCGGGGAACAGGTTGATCATGTTCCGGTACTCCTTCTCGGCCTGCTGAGCGTTAAGGAAGTCGCGGTCTGGCTTTTCCATCTGTTGGTAGTAGATGTCGCCCACCTTCATCTGCGCCTCGGCCGCTTCCGGGGCCGTGGGGAAGAAGGTGATGAAATCCTTATACTCGGACTCGGCCTGGGCAAAAGCCGCAGAGCCGCCTTCCTTGAACCAGCTATCACCGACCGCCAGTTTGGCTCGCATCCGGTATTCGGAGTCGGGATAGGTGTTGAGCATGGTCTGCAGGTCGAGACGAGCCACGTCAAAGCGGCCCTTCTTGATGGCCACCATGGCCTTGTCGAAGAGCACCTTGTCAGGCTGCTTGGAGTTCACGTCGGCCAGCGGATTGGCGCTCAGGTCAAAATTCTTCTTATGCTTGGGCTTCTTGTCCTTGGCGTGGGCAAGAGCGCCGCCCGCTACCAGAACCGCCAATGCCACCGCGGCAATCTTCAACGACAACCGGTTCATACCACCTCATTCGAGCGGTTCCAGGGGTTAATATGCCCTGGACGCATCTTGCAGTGTCGCCGCTTCCTGATGGTCGCGTCGACCGTAATTCAGTAGTTCCGGAGTAGATCTCCCCTAGAACCGCTATAGCTAGGCCCGTCGACAGGCCACAGCCAGTTCACTTAACTCTAGAATCTTACTCGTTCGCAGCGGCTCGTGCCGCGGCCAACAGGGAGCGCGCATCCTCAACCGGCTTGCCTGCGCCAAAGACGGCGTTTCCGGCAACCAGCAGATCGGCTCCTGCCTGAACGACTCGGGCCACGGTATCGTGTCCCACGCCGCCATCCACCTCGATTCTAAACGCCAGCCCCAACTGTTGGCGCAATTCCACCAGCCGGCGCATTTTATTCAGCGTGAACTCGATGAATTTCTGGCCGCCAAAGCCTGGATTGACGCTCATGATCAGCACATGATGGACCATGGGCAGGATCTCTTCGATCAATTCGACGCGGGTGGCGGGGTTTAGTACCACTGCCGGCTTCATGCCGTGCTGGGCAATAAGCTCCAGGGTGCGGTGCAGGTGGGGGCAGGTCTCATAGTGGACGCTGACCCAGTCCGCGCCGGCATCGGCGAAGGCGGGAATGAAGCGGTCGGGGTTCTCGATCATCAGATGGCAGTCGAGAGGCAGTTTGGTGACCTTGCGCAGGCTCTTCACTACCGGAGGCCCCAGGGTGATGTTGGGCACAAAATGACCGTCCATCACGTCCACATGGATCACCGTGCCGCCGCCCTGCTCGGCCGCGGCAACCTGCTCGGCCAATCGGGCGAAATCCGCCGACAGAATAGAAGGAAGCAGTTCAACCATAAGGTTTTCGAGAATCTCCTTGCCCGGTCAGTGTATCAGCGGGGGGAGAAAAGTGCGTCAACGCTTCCCGCATCCTCTCGATCACCGGCTCCCACACGCCGGGCTCGCTCTGGCGGAAGAGGCGCACATTTGGGTACCAGGGCGTATCGGAGCGATCCTGGAGCCAGCGCCAATCAGGCGTATAGGGGATAAGAATCCAGGTGGGGACGCCGAGGGCCGCGCCGAGATGGGCGACCGCAGTGTCGGCGGAGATGAGCAAGTCAAGGTGCGCGATCTGGGCAGCAGTGTCGGCCATATCGGACCCAAGCTGGCCAAGGTCGGTGATGACGCTGGAGAGGTTTCCCGTCAACTGCGCGGCCGGTTCGCCAATCTGAAGCGAGAAGAAGTATTTTCCTTCTTCCTTGAGCAGTGGAGCAAAAAGAGATAAAGGAACGGAGCGGTAGCGGAAGCGGTCCAGCGTGAAAGTGGGGTTGCCGGCCCAGAGTAGCCCAACACGCAGGCCTGTCTTGGGCCAGTCGAGCGCCTCCGCCTTCTGCTGAGCTGCCGCTGGAACCGTTAAATAGGGAATCTGCGCCGGTACGTTCGACAGGCTGGTCCCGAAGGCCAGAGGCAAACTGAGCAGGGGGCAGTGGCAATCGAACTCCGGCAACGGGTCTCCGTTGCGAACCACCTGCGCCACGCCGGGCAGCTCTGCCGCCAGCCGCTGCAAGCGGTCTTGCACCTCCAGAATCACCGTGCCGCCCATCGCCTGCACCATGGGCACATAACGCAGAAACTGCAAGGTATCGCCGTAGCCCTGCTCGGCGTGGAGCAGAATGCGGGCTCCGTTGAGAGGCTCGGCCCGATCCGGCTGCGGAGGCCACTGCGGCTGGCTGAAGTCGCGACGATGCAGAGGCGCGTCTTCCCAACGTCGTTCGTAGTTCTTCCATCCGTTTTCAAAATCCCCGTTGCCCAATTGAATCAGCCCCAGATTGAGCCGGGCCTTGAACAGGTCGGGGGTCAGTTCCAGAGCGCGCTCGTAGAACTCCGTAGCCTCGGCGATGCGGTTCTGGGCATGGTGGATTGCACCCAGGTTGCAGTAGGCCTGGCCGAGATGCGGTTTCAGCTCCAGTGTGCGGCGAATGGCCTGCGCCGCTTCTTCATGCCGACCCAGACTGAGCAGCGCCAGTCCCAGATTGTTGTAGGCGTCGGTGAAGGCCGGGTCGTTGCCGGGAATTTTTTGATATTGGGCCACAGCATCTTCGGGGCGGTCGAGAGAGCGGAAGACATTGCCCAGATTGTTGTGCGCTTTGGCCAAAGAGGGGTCCAGGCGCAGCGCCTCTTGAAAGTGTCCAATGGACTCCAGATGCCGCTTTTGTTTGGCCAGCAGGTTGGCCAGGTTGTAGTGAATCTCGGGGTTCTCCGGCTTGTACTGGAGAGCGAGGCGGAAGTGCGACTCGGCCTCTTCCGGCTTCTCCTGCGCGTGCAAAATGTTGGCCAGATTGCCGTGGGCCTCGGCCAACTGCGGATTGAGGGCCAGTGCGCGCTGATAGGCTGCAGCTGATTCTTCCAGCCGATTCAGACCTTGCAGGGCGTTTCCCAGATTGTAGGCCGCTTCGGCAAAGTCGGGACGCAGTGTCAGAGCCCGCTGATAATGCTCGACAGCGGCCTCCGCTTTGCCCTGCGCCTGCAGCAGGTTGCCGAGATTGCAGGGAACCTCGGGCAGGCCGGGATTCAACTCTCCAGCCTTTCGATAGGCAACAATAGCCTCGTCGAGCTTGCCCTGGGTCTGCAATACCAACCCGTGATTGAGATGCACCTCGGCCAGGTTGGGATCGAGCTCCACCGCTCGCGCATAACAGATCTCGGCCTTGTCCAACTGCTTTTCCGCCTGAAAGATAGTGCCGAGATTGGAGTAGTAGGATGCCGTGCCGTGGATGGCGATGGCCCGGCCAATCAAATCGATGGCCACGGAATGCATTTTGGCCTGAAAGGCCACCATGCCCAGCAGGTGCAGGCTGTCGGCATGGCGTGGATCGATTTTGAGAATCTGCTCGTAGAGTTGCGCCGCGTCCCGGTAGCGGCCGCTGCGATGAAAGCCAATCGCCACATCCAGAATGCCCTGCACGGCGCTGTCCAGCACAGGCTGGGAGGGCGCAGGCGTTTCGGCAACGGAAAGGGGTGGAATTTCTAGCGGCTGCATGGCGTCTCCGTAAGCGCAGGATGGGAAGAGCCGAGGTAAAGCCGCTCAGCCAGGGCTGCTCGTACATTTTGTACGACCGAGGCCCAATCGCCGGGAGTAGGTTGGCGGAAGAGACGCAGCGTTGGATACCAAGGGCTCTCGGAACGGCTCTGCATCCAGCGCCAGTCGGCCGCGTGAGGCAGCAGCAGAAAGACCGGACGGCCCAACGCTCCGGCCAGGTGCGCCGTCGAGTTGTCGATGGTGACGACTAGATCCATGGCGGCAATCTGCGCGGCAAAGCGGTCGATGTCGGCGAACTGATCGACGCCGCGGTCGATGAGCAGTGGCGCATGTGCCGTGGCGGTTTGCTCCTCCAACTCATCAAATGCGCCGTATTGCAGGCTGACCCAGCGCGCTCCGCCTAGAGCGAAGAGAGGAGCAAGCAAATCAAGGCTAATGCTGCGCTTGCGTCCGGATTTCTGGTTTTTGGTGCTCCAGGCGAGACCGACAAGTGGTCGACCAGCACTGTATTGGGCGCGAAAACCCTCTGTTTGCGCCGGATCGGCCAGCAAATACGGTGAAAGACCCGTCGCAAAGGCCGCTTCAGTAGAGCGAAAGAGCGCAGGTAGGCTACCAACTGGCAAATGAGCGGCCAAATCTAGTTCTTCGCTGGTTGCGGGCGTCAGACCACGAACCACCTCGATCTTGGGAAAAGACCGGGCCAGCAGTGGCTTTAATCGCGCATCGCAATCCAGCACAATGCGGTTGCCGGTGCGGAGGGCGTCGGGCAAAAGGCCGGCAAACTGGATCTCGTCGCCGATGCCCTGTTCACCCCAGAGCAACAGACGGCCTTGCTCCAGCTTTTTTCCATCCCACAGCGGCTGCGGGTAAGGACGCCAGGGCGTGTCGTGGTCCGTGGAGCGCCAGCGGGATTCGTAGTTGCTCCAGCCATGGTCGAAGTCGCCGGCTTGTAACTGGGTCAGCGCCAGACCGAATTGGGCCTGAGGATAGTCGGGCTTAACCTCCAGCGCTTTGGCGATGCAGCTCAGAGACTCGGCGAGACAGCCTTGCTCGCGCAGCACGCAGCCCAGGTTGTAGTGGGCGTGGGCGTAGCGTGGGTCCAGGCCCAGAGCGCGGGTGAAGCTGGCGGCGGCCTCGTCGAGCCGGTCCAGCGTGTGCAACGTGTTACCCAGGTTGTAGTGGGCCTGAGGTAGATCAGGCTTCAACTCCAGGGCGCTCTGAAAGCAGGCGACGGCCTCTTCGAGCTTGCTCTGCGCCTGACGGGCGTTGCCCAGGTTGTAGCAGGCTTCGGCATAGTTGGGTTTGAGTTCCAGAGCGCGCTGGTAGCTGGCCACGGCTTCGTCCAAGCGGTGTTGGGCTTGCAGCGCATTGCCCAGGTTTCCGTAGACCTCGGCCTTTTGCGGCTGCAGGGCGATGGCGCGCTCATAGTGAGCGACAGCCTCATCGAGCCGTCCCTGCGCCTGACGGGTGTTGCCCAGGTTAAAGCGGGCTTCGAGGAACTCTGGCCTTAGTTCGAGTGCGCGCTCGTGGCTGGCGGCGGCCTGCTCCAGCTTGCCTTGGGCTTGCAGAATGCAGCCCAGGTTGACGTGAGCCTCGGCCAGATCGGGACACAGTGCCAAAGCGCGTCTGAAGCATGCTTCCGCCGCAACCAAATCTCCCTGCGCTTGCCGAACCACGCCCAGGTTCATGCGTGCCTGAGCCAGTTGCGGGTCGCGATCCAGGGCGCGTTGGTAGCTCTCGGCGGCCTCATCGAGCCGGTCCAGAGCTTGCAGGGCGGTTCCCAGATTGGAGTGATAGGCGGCGGGGCGCTTGTTGATCTCGATGGCCCGACCGATCATCTCCACCGCCACGCCGTTGCGGCCCACCTGATGGGCGAGCACGCCGAGCAAGTGCAGGGTGTCTGCATGGTTGGGATCGAGAGCCAGAATCTTGCGATAGAGCGCCTCGGCTTCGGCCAGTTGTCCTCTTTGGTGGTGGGCAAGTCCTTGCGCGGCCATGGTTTGAATCGCCGTGGGAGGCTGTGGCGCAGTGCGGCCTTGCTGCCTTTGGGCAGAATGCGAGGGGCGATTCATGGCTCCAGTGTAGGAGGGAAGGATCATCCTCGCTGTAGCGTATTTATACAGGGATCGAGTTGAGAACCGGACAATTCCCACTTTGGAATTTTTGACTCCAGGAGAGATCCTGCCAAAACCTCAGAAAGCGATGCTATAAGGGCGCAAATTCTTCGAATTTCTCCATAATTATGAGCAGTATGCGGCAACGGGCGCGCATCGCTGGAGTGCCGGAGCGGCCATGCAAGCGCAGTAGATCGAGCACTATAGGCCGAAGAGGTGGGTGCTGGTGGGAAAGATCGGCCAGAGCTTGCAGAGCGCAGGTTTTGACGATGGAGCTGGAGTCTTCCAGATAGGTTTCCAGGGTTGAAGTGGCGCGTTGGCATTCGGTTTCGTTCAAGGAAAGCCGGGGTACACACAGCGCCAAGCACCAGCGCTGCTTGTTTTGCGTCGTCTCAGAGAGCAGACCGAGCAGTTCCGCCTTCCAGGGAAGGAAGAGAGCTGGTTGGCTTTGAGAGAGTTCTTCGATGGCGTGGGCGGCGCGACCGGCAACGCCCGGATCGTCGTCCCACAGGCACTCGACCAACTGCCCAGCCCGGCGCGGATGAGCCCGCACCAACTCCACGGCCTCACAGGTGCGGCCGAGAGAGAGGCGATGACGGCCGGCTTGCAATACGGTTCGGATGGGCTCAGCAGGAGGCATCATCAGCCTTAACTGTGAAATATGGATTCCAAAATCTGGGTGCCCCCGGCCCGATTTTGGGACCGGGGAGGTTGCAAATCTGACCTTTCACACGACACAGAACCAGGTTACGCCGGATTCGCAGGAGCAAAAACTTTAGCGGCGATGCGGCCCGCTCCACGCAGCATGGATTTGATCGGCCAGCCACCATCTTCATTCGAGAAAAATATCTCGCCGGTCCTGCGCACTTCAGGGCGGTAGTACCAGCGCTTGAGCAGAGCCAGATGGCCTTGGCGCACCGTCGCCGAGGGCGGCTCACCGGGCTCGGACAAGACGGCAAGAGCCGCCTCCATGCGCGATTCCAGCAGTCCGCGCGGGATTTTTACTGGAGCAATCCCAATGGCATCGGGCGACGGCGATTCGGGAACGGGTTCCAGCGCAACGGGGTGGGCAAAGAGTGAACTTGATCCAGACTGCTCGTTCTGGATTCTCATCCCCAGCGTCGAGAACGACGCGGGGCCACGCAGACGGCCATCCTGATAGAGAAAGACAGCAACCTCGTCGGGCTGGGCAGAGGCTTGCAGGACGACGGCGCGCAACTTGCCCAGGGGCTGAACCAGCTCCGGGGCAAGCGAGCGGACTGCTTCAACCCGCTGAACCTGAGCATGCAAAGCGGCGGCGGCTTCGAATTCCAGATTCACGGAAGCCTGATCGCGCTGGGCGCGGAGCGGGACAAGCCGACTCTCGGCGCGCGTGGCGAGGAATTTCTGGACTCCGGCAGCTTCTTCGGCGTAGCGCTCGTCCGTGCAGCCCTGAAAACAGGGGGCAAGACACATCTTCATCTCGGAGTAGACGCAGCCGGGATGGTCGGGGTGGGGCGTCAGATCGTCCGTGCAGCGGCGCAGTTGGAAGAGTTTCAGCGTCTCGTCGGCAAATCGCTCGGCGGCGGCGCGGCTGGCGAAGGGTCCGTAGGCCCAGTCGGCCTCGCGCAGGCTGGGGCGGTAGGTCACTGCGATGCGGGGATAGGCGTTGCCGCCAAGAAAGCGAATAAAGGCCGGAGCGCCCAGGTGCATCCTCTCCAGGCACTTCGCGCCGTGGACTTTTTCCAGCAGTTCAAATTGAGCCAAAAGCGACTCGAACTCCGAGCCGGTGAGCTGGAAGCAAATCCGCCGCACCAAGCCAGCCAGTTGCAGACGGCGCGGGTGTTTGGCAGAGGGTTGCAGCAGTCGTTCCAGCCGTCCACGCAGGTTGGGTGTGCGGCCGATGTAGGGTTCGGCGTGGGCTTCCGCTCCATAAAGCGCAAAGACGGCGGAGCGAGTGGGCAGCTCATCGAGCGCGGCCCTGGGGTCGGCGGGATCGAAGCCAAGCTCCTGCGTGGCAGACTGTGTGGGCACGTCTCCGAGTTGGTCTAATCCGTTCATCCTGCTGGGACCCTGCTCACTCCGCTATCTCCGCTCACTTCAGCTTCCCGCAATCATCATGCCGTCGATGCGCAGGGTGGGCGAGGCCACCGCGCCGCGGAAGACCAGATCGTTGCCGATGGCGGTGATGTTCATGAGCATCTCGGCCAGATTACCTGCGATGGTGATCTCTTCGACGGCGTGGGTCAGTTCGCCGTTCTCGATCCAAAGACCGGCGGCGCCGCGAGAGTAGTCGCCGGTGACCACATTGACGCCAAACCCCATCAGGCTGGTGACGTAGAGACCACGCGGCACGCTGGCGATGATCTGTTCTGGCGTTTGTGTTCCCGGCTTCAAAAAGAGATTGCCGCAGCCGATGCCGGGAGCTCCGGCGAGGCCGCGCGTGGCGTTGTGGGTGGACTTCATGCCCAGTTTGCGGGCTGAGTAGGTGTTGAGCAGATAGGTGAGCAAAATGCCGTCTTCGACCACCACGGTGCGCCGCGAGGGCAGGCCTTCGCCGTCGAAGGGCGAGGTGCCGAAACCGCCCATCCCCGAAGGCAGCAGCATGGTGTTGTCGTCGATGAGCGTGATGTTGGCGGAAGCGATGGGCTGCTCCAGCTTGCCAGCCAAAAAGGACGCGCCACGCCAGATCGAGTCGCCCGAAGCTGCCTCAAAGAGCGAACCGATCAGCGAACGGGCGACCTCCGGGGCAAAGACGATGGGCACGGTCTGGGTGGGAACTCGGCGTGCTCCCAACCGTCGCAGGGCCCTGCGGGCCGCCTCTTTTCCTATCGATTCTGGCGAATCCAGATCGCCCAGCCGCCTAGCGCTGGACCACCAGCCGTCGCGCTGCATTGAGCCGTTCTCGTCGCGGGCCAGAGGGGCGGCCGAGACACTGGCGGAGCTGGAGCGGTATCCGCCGAGAAAGCCGCGCGAGTTGGCCAGCACCTTGCGCCCGGTAGCGGCGTCGAAGCTGCCGCCGTCGGAGTTGGTGATGCGCGGATCGGCTTCGAGAGCGGCAGCCTCGGCGCGGCGGGCCCAGGCAATGCGCTCCTCGCCGGGCAGCGAATAGACGTCGCTGGCGAAGAGGTGCAGATCGCCAGGCAGTGAGCCGAACTCCTCGGCTTCAGGCAGGCCATTGAAGGAATCCTCTTCGGTGATCTTGGCCAGAGCCATCGCGCCCTCGACCAACTGGCGCAGTCCATCGACAGACAGATCGCTGGTAGAGGCGGAGGCCGAACGCTGGCCGAGAAAGACGCGCAGGCCCAGGCCGCGGGAGCCGGACTCCTGCAAAGTCTCGACCTGTCCCATGCGAACGGTGACGCTGAACTCGTCGCCCTCGCGAGCTACGGCTTCGGCGTCGGATGCGCCGGCCTTTTTAGCCATGGCGACGACATCGACAGCCAGGGATTGCAGGTTGAGTCCAGTCAGATCGGGATGCTGAGAGTGAGGCATGGGTCAACAGTAACAAAACGGTGGAAGGTTGGACACGGTGGGGAGTTTTCCTGAAGCTGCATCGCGCGTCAAAGTTGCTGAAATCGGCGCGAAAACTCCACAAGAAAACGTATCCTGCTGTCATTTTCAGGCCATTTTAGGCCTCGCTGTGAACCGTTCAGACAACCGGCAGGTCTGCGAAAAATGCATGTATATATTTGATTCCATGCTCCTTATTGCTCGTTCGAGAAAAGATGCGTGGTGCCGAAAAGTGTGCGTTTTCGGGGGGAGGAGGGTGGGTATACGCCGATTTGCCCTTCCCAACGAGCGCGGCGGTGGCTCGGCCCACAGCCATTGTGCGCTGCGGGGGTTGAATGATTGGCAAAGCGCCGTTCCTCTACAGGTCGCCAGGGATCAGCCGCTCAGGATGTAGCCGGATCACATCATTGTTGACCGAGAAGGCATAATCCGGTCGGTGTTCCGCGACCAGAGCACGCAGGCCGTCGAGGGTGGGGTAATCGTGGGTGCCGTCGAAGCAGCGGGCGTCGTCGATCAGAATGACGTGGTTTTTGACCGGATGGGCAAAGATGGTCAGCAACTCCTGGATCACCGGGGTCTCCAGATCGCCTTTGGCGGTGATGCCGGAGGAGTAATGGCCATCCAGCCAGAAGATGCACTGGCAGTTGATACCTCCGAGAATTCGAGGCAGAATCGCGCCACTATCCCCCTGCAGGATCTGAATATGCGGATAGGCGCGAAGCCTGCGCCGGGCGCGCTGGGCGATCGCGGGGCTCAGTTCAATGGAGTAGATGGCGTGAAAGATATCCTTCACGGCATAGTCCATATCGCCCAGGAACGTGCCGGTCTCAATCAAGGTGCTGGCGCCGAATGCTGCGGCATGAGCGGCGACGATTCCTTCTTTCACCGCATGATCGGGAGGGATCGGGCAGCCCACACTGCGCCAGCGCCGGATCTTCTGCCGGCTTCTCTGCTTGCGAAAAAGGTCGAAACGACGCGTTGAGGCAATCAGCAGATCTTTTATCTGTAGAGGAATCTTCATATTTCCCGCAATCTTTAGGTGGGGATTTGGGTCGCCTATAGGATTCGATTACCAGGAGCGGGCGAAGGTTGTCTGCGCCGGAGAGAAATGCCGTTTGGACAGGTCGCGGAGCAAGCGCCGGGTTCGTTGGATGAACTGGCACAACTTGCGGGAAGAAAGAAATCGAATCTACCGCGGACGCTGAAGACCATGGCCAACTACGGGTTGGTGCGGCTGGAGCGTGGGCCGCGTGGGCGCATCGCGGCCAAGGTCATGCACGATCGGATTGAATTGGAACTGCCGCTTGGGCAGCAATTTTTTGTGGCGTAAGCTTGCAGTGTATATTCAAATGAATATAAAGTCGTCATGAAAGTGATCCGCTTTCTAGGTGACTCGCATAAGGCGCTGAGCAACTTTCCCAAAGATGCTCGTCAGAACGCCGGACGCCAGCTTTGGAAGGTGCAAAAGGGAGAGTTGCCGAACGATTTTAAATCCATGTCCGATATCGGCAAGGGCGTGGAGGAGATTCGGGTCTGGGAGGAATCGGGAACTTTTCGGGTGATTTATGTGGCCAGGTTCGTGGACGCGGTCTATGTTCTTCACGCATTTCAGAAAAAGATGCGGGAGACTTCCAAGCGGGATAAAGAGATCGCGAAACTGCGGTTTAAACAGTTGATGCGAGGTGATTCATGAGTGAACTGGAAGTGCAGGAATTTGTCAATGTATGGAATGCTCTAGCCGACACACCGGAAGAAGCAGCAAACCTTACGCTGCGTTCCGAACTCATGGACGAGATCGAAGCCATTGTCAAAGAAAACGGGTGGACACAGGCCGAGGCGGCGAAGCGGTGCGGGGTAACGCAACCGCGCATCAATGATCTGCTGCGCGGGCGGATTGCGCGGTTTTCTATCGATGCGCTGGTCAATATCGCTTCAGCGCTGGGGCGCAAGGTTCGGGTCAGTCTTGAGGATGCGGCGTGATTCGTGCGCTTTAGCCGCTTTGGTCAGCTTTGCTTCGAGTGATTTTGCCAAGGCCTCGAACTCGGGAGCGAGGGCGTCCTATTCTCGCTTGACTTCGGGATTCTTGAGCGTGTATGCCATGAACTCTCCGAAAGGAATGGTCATAGGACCTCCGTTGCTTGACGCAATGTCAGATCGCATTTATCGAGTCATCCAGGGATCTCTATATCAGAAGAACGGAATCTGGGGATGATTCGACCTATCTGTGCTGCAGAACCTATTCTAAAGTGGCACGAACTTCTCTAAGAGCCCCCGAGACTTCATCGGATTTATAGGCCTCCATAAAGCGCTGTTTGGAGCATAGTGAAATTGCAACGGTGAAAAGCAACCGCAGGTCCTTCGACTCCGCTCCGCTCAGCGACAGGGTTTGTGGCGATACTACCGTTTTGGCAAGGTCAATTACACTTACCTTCCCGTTCCCCCCACCGTCATCTTGTCGAGCTTGATGGTAGGCATGCCGACGCCGACGGGGACGGACTGGCCGTCTTTGCCGCAGGTGCCGATGCCTTCGTCGAGCTTGAGATCGTTGCCCACCATGGAGACGTATTTAAGCGCCTCGGGGCCGTTGCCGATCAGGGTAGCGTCGCGGACCGGGGCGGTGATCTTGCCGTCTTCGATCAGATAGGCCTCCGAGGCGGAGAAGACAAACTTGCCGTTGGTGATGTCCACCTGGCCGCCGCCGAAGTTGACGGCGTAGAGGCCGCGCTTGACCGAGCGCAGAATGTCTTCGGGAGCATCGTCGCCAGCCAGCATGTAGGTGTTGGTCATGCGGGGCAGGGGGATGGACTGGTAGCTTTCGCGGCGTCCTGATCCGGTGCTGGCGGTGCCCATCAGCTGTGCGGAGAGTTTGTCGGTGAGGTAGCCGCGCAAGATGCCGTTTTCGATCAGCACCGTCTCCTGGGTCGGCGAGCCTTCATCGTCGACGTTGAGCGAGCCGCGACGGGCGGCGATGGTTCCGTTATCGACTACGGTGACCTTGGAACTGGCGACAGATTGGCCGATCAAGCCGGCAAAGGCGGAGGTCTTTTTGCGGTTGAAGTCGGCTTCCAGACCGTGGCCGACGGCCTCGTGCAACAGGATGCCGGGCCAGCCGGGGCCGAGAACGACTTCCATCTCGCCGGCGGGGGCGGGGATTGCGGTCAGTTGCAGTACGGCGCCGCGGGCAGCCTCGTTGGCTAAATCCTCCGGGCTTTTGCTGCCTACGAATTGATCGAGGCCCGCGCGGCCACCGCAGCCGGACGAGCCTTTGGTGGTGACGGCGCCGTCTTTGGCGATGACGAAGACATTGAGACGGCTGAGGGGCTGGGTATCGCTCGCGTAAGCGCCGTCGGAGGCGGCGATCAGGATGCGGCGCAGTTCTTCGCTGTAGCTGGAGCGGACCTGGACGATGCGGGGATCATAGGCGCGGGCGGCGCGATCGGCACGCAGAATCAGTTCCAGACGGGCGGCCAGGTCGCGGTCGTATCCGCCCAGCGGAACGGGGTAGAGATCGCCGGCGTGGGCGGTTTTGAAGCCCTGTACCGGCTGTTTGGCGGGGCCGGAGGCGATCAGCGCGGCGGTGCGGGCGGCGTGCAGCAGACGCTCGGGGCTGAGGTCGTCGGTGTAGGCGTAGCCGGTGCGTTCGCCACTGAGCACACGAATGCCGCAGCCGGCGCTGACGCCTTGACTGGCCGATTTGACGATCTGCTCGTCGACGCCCAGAGCGGTGGCCGTGACCGACTCGAAGTAGAGGTCGGCATAGTCGCCTCCAGCGCTGAGAGCCTCGCCCAGGCAGCGCTCGAGCAGGCGTTCGGTGATGGCGAATTTCTCGTAGAAGTAGCGCTTGTGGCTGGGGGAAGATGGGCTCATTGTGGCTTCAGTTTACGCTGGATCGGCGGTGGTGGGAGAAGGATACCGTTTGGTTGTCTTATTTGGTGCCGTCGCTGCGATGCGGGATTCTTGCACCGCGAATCATGCTACATTCGATCCATGAAAAAATTACTTGCTGCTGTTCTGTTATTGATGGTCTTTGCCAGCCCGGCTTTCGCCGCCTCCAACCACCATCATCGTCATCACCATCATCACCATCACGCGTAATTGAGAGTGATGTTCATTGGAATGAATCAGGGCACGACTCAGGTTTTTAGGGATGAATCCATCAGGGGCTAAAGCCCGGGCGTTTCAGGATTTGCATCGGCACAACTGAGCTCGTACCCTGACTCGATGTCGGAACTGCCCGGAGTTTTTGCCGGTAAGGCAGGGTCTGGCTTCATCGATGAAAGGTTTCAATTTTCAGGGGAAGCGTGGTAAGGTTCGAGCCATGAGCGATCTGGACGATCTGCGATTTCCGATTGGGCGCTTTAGTGCGCCGGCCAGCAGTCTGCCGGGCATTCGCGCTGCGAATATCAACATCTTGCGCCATTTGCCGGAACGGCTGCGCGCCGCCGTTGATGGTCTCAGCGACACACAGCTCGATACGCCGTACCGCGAAGAGGGATGGACGGCGCGTCAGGTGGTACATCATCTGGCCGACAGCCATGCCAACGCCTATATCCGCTTCAAGCTGGCGCTGACCGAGGATTGGCCGACGATCAAGCCCTATGACGAAGCCGCCTGGGCCAACCTGCCCGATAGCCGCTGGCTGCCCATCGACGGTTCGCTGGCGCTGATCGAGGCACTGCATGGCCGCTGGGTGGCGCTGCTGGACGCGCTGACCGAGGACGACTTTCGCAAGGGCTACCAGCATCCTGAGCGGGGCCGGCAGAATCTGGCTTTGGCTTTGGCCATGTATGACTGGCACAGCCGCCACCACACCGCCCACATCACCCGGCTGCGGGCGCAGCAGGGCTGGTAAGAGGCCGCCATGGCCGCCGTCTCCACGGACCGGCTGGCGCAGAGAATTGAGCAGTATCTGGCCGAGCACCCGGCCGCCGCGGTGCTGGAGGATGGGCGTGCGCTCTTTGAGATGCGCGTCGCCCGCTACTCCATTCGCGAAGAACATGGGCGCTGCCTGCTTCAGCTATGGAGCGAAGAGCGCAACCTGACCCGCACCGTGGTTGAGGCGCAAGAGCGCACACAGGCTCTGCGGCTCACCACGCGGCGCATGGGTACGGCCAAGCCCATGGTGCTGGAGCTGGTTCCCACCAGCGACCGGCGCACTCCCACCGCACGCGATACGGCGCGGCGCAGCTATCAAAGACTTTTGGAACGAGCGCTGTTGAGCCGGTTTCCCGGCTGCAAGGTCGATGGACTGCGTTCGGCGATGGATCTGGAGCACAGCTTCGGGCCGGCCTACGTGCGCGGGCGACTGTTGCAGGGTACGGCGGTGGAGGCGGTGATTGGAGTAAGCGCGGCTGAATCCGGCGCAACGGTGGATGGGGTGCTGACGCTGGGTCTGCTGTGGCTGGACTATTGCCGGCAAAAGAGCGAGGCGCGGCGGCACGTTGGCGGACTCAAGGTGATTGTTCCCGCTGGAGCGTGGCGCACCACGGCGGAGCGCATGGCCTGGCTGAATCACGCGGCGGCGCATTTTCAGCTCTTTACGCTCGACGAACGCAGTGAAGAGCTGACCGAGGTGGATTTTCGCGATACCGGCAATCTGGAGTCACGGCTGGTGCATGCGGTTTCGCGCGAGGCGGCGATCGAGCGCTGCCGGGAGGGGATCGCACGGCTGATGGCGCTGACGCCCGAAGGGGCGCGCTCCTGGATCGAGCTGCGGGCCAACGGAGCGGCTGAAGTGGGACTGCTGCTGCATGGGCTGGAGTTTGCGCGAGTGCGGAGGTTGGCTGCGGCGCACTCCTTTCAGCAGGAAGAGCAGATCAGCTTTGGGGCCGGGGCAAATGAAACGCCGCTGTGCCCGGAGACCGAGAGTCTTTGCCGCGAACTGCTACATCGGCTGTTTCTGAGTCGTTACCCTGGCGGTTCCCACTCCGACGCGCTCTATCGGTTGCAACCGGAGCGCTGGCTGGAGGCGGAGTTGCGCGCGCAGATTGGCGAGCTGCTGCCGGGGTTGCGGGAGGCTCCGATCTATTCGCAGGTTCCGGCGCTTTCGGCCGGGGAACGGGGCTTGCTGGACCTTTTGGCGGTGGACAGGGATGGCCGTCTGGCGGTGATCGAGGTCAAGGCGGATGAGGATCTGCACCTTCCCCTGCAGGCGCTGGACTACTGGATTCGCGTGCGGGCTCTGGTCGAGGACCGCGGATCGACAGGCGGACGGGAACTGACGGCCTTCGAACGGCAGGGGTATTTTGCCGGTTTGGAATTGGCAAATCAAGCACCCAGGTTGCTGCTGGCTGCTCCGGCGCTGCGCATTCATCCGGCCAATGAGCCGGTGCTGCGGTATCTCTCGGCGCAGGTGGAGTGGGAACTGATCGCGTTGGGAGAACACTGGCGGAAAGAGCTGAAGGTGATCTTTCGTAAAAGGAGCAGGAGCGAGGCGGCTTGAGCGCCGCGCGCCGTCAAGATTTACGTGCAGCGGCGGGCGGTTTATGTAAAGCTATTTGGACCAAGCATATCCATTGTATTTTTGGTGACCGCGTATGCGCGCATTGGATTCCCCATCGCCGGCCGCTGAACCTCGGAGTCCTGCCGGGTCGTCGCTGCAACTCGCGGAGAAGCATCCGCTCGCCATTCGTTGGACCCACTGGATCAACTTCCCACTGCTTTTCATCATGATTTGGAGCGGGTTGATCATTTACTGGGCGGGATCTATTCCCGAGGTGGGCGAGGAGCATCACATCTACCGGATCGGATGGGGCTCTTGGACGCTGGTCCGACTCTTTCCCGACGGTTTTTACCGGCTGCTGCACCTCGACCATCACGTGACGCGGGGGCTGGCCTTTCATGCGCTGTGCATGTGGCTCTTTGTGGCCAACGGAGTGGTGTATCTGATCTTTCTGGCCGGTTCGGGGCAGTGGCGCGCAATTATTCCAGATCGTTCTTCAATGCGCCAACTGCTGGCAGACCCGGCTCGCCGGCAGCCGGAGCGGAAGTACAATCCGGCGCAGCGGCTGGCTTATACGGCGGTGTTGCTGATGGCGGCGGGGTGCGTTTTTACCGGCATCGCCATCTGGAAGCCGACCACATTGCCCCTGGCGACGGCTATCTGCGGCGGATACCAGAGCGCCCGCTGGCTGCACTTCTGGCTGACCATGGGCATCTGCGGCTTCATTGCGGTGCATTTGCTCCAGGTGCTGCGGGCGGGGTGGAACAATTTGCGCTCGATGATCGCCGGGGTCGAGGTATTCGCAGTGATTGCTGATGCGGCTGCCGCGCCTGTTGAATCCGAAGTTGCCACAGATGCAGGGGGGCGCGCCGATGGCTGATCAGAAAGCGATTTCAGAGGCTGACAAGAAGGTGCTGGCGGAGACTGCCCGGCGCACACGGCGTGGCTTTCTCTCCGGTGGCGCGGTGTTGGCCGCGCTGGCGGTCGGCTATCGGATCTTCGACCGCGCCGCGCCGATTGGGATGCTGAGGCGTCCGCTGCGCGCGGCGGAGGACCTCAACGCGGCGATTGCCGAGCATCTGCTGGGCGAAAAGACGCTGGCTGTGACTTATCCGGCGCAGCGCGCGACGCACAAGCCCATGCCCTACGGCGACGTGGGCCTGCGCAAAGACCTGGACCCCGCCTCGTGGCGTCTGCAACTGACGGGACTCGAAGATCCCCAGCGACACGCTGGATTTGTTCCTGACGTGGCGGTTTGGCAGTATCGCTATGCTGCCGCTTTCGAGAAGGCGGCGGAGGGAGTCGACCGGGAGAGCGGAAGTCCGTCCTTCGCCATGGAAAACAAACTCGCCAACCAGGAGGAGGGATCGCAGGCTGACTCGCTGGCGGGTTCGATTTCTGCCGGGGAGACTCCCGGATTGCTGCTGACGCTGGCCGATTTGCAGAAGCTGCCCTTCGTGGAGCAGGCCACGGAGTTCAAGTGCATTGAGGGCTGGAGCCAGATCGTACACTTTGGCGGGGTGCGTTTCCGGGATTTTATGGAGGCTTATCCGCCCCGGCGTACGGCTAACGGGGCGCTTCCCGGCTATGCGGCTATCTCTACTCCGGACGGAACATTTTATGGGGGGTACGAAATGGCGGCGCTGCTCCATCCCCAGACGCTGCTTTGCTTTCAGATGTCGGGCAAGGACCTGACTCCGGCGCATGGGGCTCCGCTGCGGCTGGCCATGCCGCTCAAGTATGGCTACAAACAGATCAAACAGATTGGCCGCATTACCTATACCGATACCAAACCCGCCGACTACTGGGCCAGCAAGGGGTATGACTGGCATGGGGGGCTGTAATTTTTTGAAGTCTTAAACGAATCCTGTCTGAAACTCCTCAGAACCCGGTCACGGAACCAATCTGAACAATGCTGCGTATATGCAAACTATGCAATGCGTGGGAACATTATGCTGGAGCGGGATGGGGATGGCGCAGGGCGCTAAGCCGTTGCGCTGCGATGCGGAGACCCGGTCCGGCGATCAGGGCAGCCGAGGCGCATGGAGCCCCGCCGGCAGGCACTCAGGAGCAGCCGTGCTGCCCGTACCCGTGGAGGTGAAGCCGCTGGAGATCGACTGGACGCAAGTCGTGCGCCGTTGCATGGATGGCGACTCCGGCGCGTGGGCCGAGCTGGTCCGCGCTCACCATCGCCGTGTCTACGGACTCTGTTATCGCTTCACCGGCAATCCCACCGATGCCGAGGATCTGACCCAGGATGTTTTTCTCAAGATTTACTCGAATCTGACCAGCTTCGACACCAATCGCGGCTCCTTGCAGGTGTGGATCGCCACCATGACCCGCAACCTGCTGGTGGACAACTTCCGCCGCACCCGCAACCAGCGGGCGACTTCGTCGCTGGACGATGGCTGGGAGTCGGCAGAAGAGCTCAAGCCCATCGAGCGGCTGACCTCCAAGGCAATTTCGCCACTGGAGTCGGCGGCGCAAAAGGAAATCGCCAAGATGGTGCAGAGCGCCCTGGCCCGGGTCTCGCCCGACCTGCGCGAGGCGGTGATTCTGCGCGATTTGCAGGATATGGACTACAAGGAGATTGCTCAGGTCTTGAGCATTCCCGAAGGGACTGTAAAGTCTCGCATCAGCAGAGGCCGCGCGGAACTGGCGCGCCTGCTGGAACGTAATCAACGGGAGGTAATGTAACCATGGCAGAGCGCACACACATTCCGGCTTCCCAGGGCTGCGGCCAGTGGGAGATTCTTTTGGCCGATGCGCTGGATGGGTTGCTCAGTTGCGAAGAGCGGGCCGCCGATCAGGCCTTCTTTGCGGCGCACATGTCCACCTGCCCGGCCTGCACGGAACTCTTTGAAGAGGCCCGCAGGGGTCGCGAGTGGCTGGAGTTTTTGTCTCCGGAGCCCGAGGTTCCCGCGGGTCTTTTGGACAGAATTCTGGCTCAAACCGGACCTGGACAGGTAGCAGGCTACGGACTGATCGCCGGCGACACGCTGCCGCTGGCTCCGATTCCGCACTGGCAGCGTCCGGGCTTCATGGGCTTCGTGCGGCGTTTTGCCGAGCCGAGGCTCATGATGACCGCGGCGATGGCCTTCTTCTCCATTGCCCTGACGATGAATATGACCGGCGTGCGGCTACAAGACCTGCGACCGGGCCTGGTGCGCTCGATCATGGAGCGGCGTTTGACCACTGCCTCGACCCCCATCATCCGTTACTACGACCACCTGCGTGTGGTCTACGAGGTGGAATCGGGGATGAAGGAACTGCGCCGCGCGACCCAGAGTACGGGCGAGAGCGGCAGCGGCGAGCAGAAGACGGCTCCGGTTGCTCCGGGTGAGTCGAAGAAGAGCAGGGAGGGTCGACCCGACCCTTTACAACAGCCGGCAAGTCCGGCAGAGACGAATGAGTTTTTGGAAACCTCAGTTCAGAACCGGCCCGCGCATTCCGGCGGCTCCGTTACGGCACTAAGGGAGAGGAGCACAGTATGGACTGCGTAAATCACAGTGGCGCCCCAGCCACAGCATATTGCCAGAATTGCGGCAAAGGTCTTTGCGTCGAGTGCATTGCTTCGAGTGCGATGCGTCATGCCGCGGGAGGAATGATTCTTTGCAACGCCTGCATCGCGGCCAGGCAGGCGGCTTCGCCTCCTTTTGTTCCCATGCAGCCTGGAGGGAGTCATCCAACGGCTGCCGCGGTGCTGGGACTGATCCCCGGCGTGGGAGCCATGTACAACGGCCAGTTTTTCAAGGGACTGATCCACGTGGTGATCTTTGCCGTGCTGATTAGCATCACCGATCACTACCCGATCTTCGGTCTGTTTATCGCTGCCTGGATCCTTTATCAGTCCTTTGAGGCCTATCACACGGCAGTCGCCCGCCGGAATGGCGATCCACTGCCTGATCCGCTGGGGCTAAACGAGGTAGGCAACTGGCTGAATCTGGGAACGCGGCATTCGTACCCGCCAGCCCCTGGGCAGGGCCCTTTTCAACCACCCGCTCCGGGAGCCAACCCGGAACCAAACGGCACGCAGACGGGATTTGGAACGGGGCAATCGCCTTATCAAACCTCATACCAGCCGACGTCGGGGGCATCGCAGCAGGGGCCCTATGCGCCGCCGGGATACGGCAGTTATCCCGGAGCTGTTCCTCCCATCCCGCCCATCCCGCCGGTTTATTGGCGTCGCCGGGAGCCGATCGGAGCCATCGTTCTGATCGCACTGGGAGTGATGTTTCTTTTGGGTCAGCTGGATATCTTCACTGGCCGCATGTTTGAACTCAGCTGGCCGTTGTTGCTGATCGCGTTGGGCGTGTGGCTCATGATTCGGCGCGCTGGAGAACAAGGAGGTTGCAAATGAACCGCTACTATCTGATTCGCCGCCTGCGCGGACCCGCATTTTTGCTCTTGATCGGTGTGATTGCACTGTTGCACCAACTGGGCGTTGTGGACCATTTCTGGCATCTCTTTCTGCCGCTGGCCCTGATTCTGTTTGGCGTCCTGATGTTGGCGGAACGGACCATCCTTTCCATCGAAGGCGGTGATGCATCTTTCGGCGGCTGCTGCCCGCCGCCGTACACGCCACAGTATCCGGGAGCACCCTATGCCGCGGCTGATCCCAATGCGGCTCCTTCGTCAGTTGCCCCGGCATCGCCGGAGCAGCCGGGCAGCGCGATGGTTCCCGCGCCGCCGCAACCACTGGCCAGAAACGATTTTGAAGGAGGCCGGTCATGAGCAGCATTCCTCCCAACATGCCTCCGTATGACCCCAAGACGCAATGGCGCATGCACCGCGAGCAGCAGAAGGCGGCCTGGCGCGCCCAGCGCGATGCGTGGAAGGCGCAACGCCAAGCATGGAAGGCCAACTACATTGGCATCTATGGACCGCGGGTGCCTTCGGTGGTCGGCCCTATCATCCTCATCGGGATCGGCGTGATCGGTCTGCTGTGCTTCACCGGACACATCAGCGGCGATCAGTTCTGGTCCTGGTATGCGCACTGGTGGCCGTTGCTGTTGATCGGCGCAGGGCTGGCGATGCTGGGCGAGTGGGCACTCGATCTGCGCCGCGAGACGCCGGTGCGGCGGAGCGGCAACTTTGTCGGCATCCTGATTCTGATCGCCATTCTGGGCATCTGCTCCTCGGGATGGAACAACTTCTGGGGTCCGTTGCGCGCCCACTTCGGTGACCGTGGCGAGGACTTCTTCAACGCCTTCGGACTACCCGAGCGCGACATGGATGCAGAGGTGATCAACAGCCCGATCCCGGCCAATGCGACGATCGAGATCGATAATCCCCGTGGCGATGTCAGCATCACTGCCGGGGACGCCGCGACCATCGTGGTGCAAGCCCATCAAGAGGCCTTTGCCAGCTCTGACAGCGAGGCTAAAAAGATCTTCGACGCGGAGACACCGCGCTTGACGATGAGCGGTGGAGCGGTACTGGTCAAATCGCCGGGTAATAACAGCGGACGCATCAATCTGACCATCACCGTGCCGCACTCGGCACGGGTCACGGTCAACGCCGGTCATGGCGACATCACCGCCGCCGGGCTGGGTGCGGGCATTGGAGTCAACGCCGCCCATGGCGATGTGCATCTCAGTTCGATCACCGGCTCGGTGCAGGCGCACTTTGCCAACAGCCGCCACGACTTTTCGGCGCACCAAATCGATGGCGACATCACTGCCGACGGTGACTGCAACGATCTGACGCTGAGCGAGATCAAGGGCAAGGTTACGCAGAATGGCGAGATTCTGGGCGATGTACACATGGAGAACGTCGCCGGGCTGATCCACCTGCACACTTCGGTCACTGACCTGCAAGTGGGGCAGTTGCCGGGCGATCTCACGCTGGATTCCGACGATCTGCGCATCAATGAAGCCAAGGGGCAGGTGCGGGTGAGCACCCACTCCAAGGACATCGACTTGAGCCAGATTTACGGCGACTCCTATGTGGAGACCCGCGATGGGCGCATTGCTGTTGAACCCGCCGGCTCCTTTGCGGTCGAAGCCAAGAATGGCAAGGGCGATGTGGAGATCACCCTGCCGCCCAATGCCTCGGCCAAGGTGGATGCGCGGACCCATAACGGCGATATCGTCTCGGACTACGCCATGCCTTCCACAGAGGGCGAAAACAAGACGGCAACCTTCCAGATCGGTTCTGGCAGTGCCCGCATTGTGCTTAGCGCCGAAAACGGCGATGTGCGCATCAAGAAGGGGCCGGCACTGCCTGCGACGCCAATGATGCCACCAGCGCCGGTCTCGCCCAAGACGCCGGCGGCGCCTGCTGCACCTGGCACGCCGCATCTGAAGACATCCAAGACTCTGCCGGCTCACCCGGTGGCGCAGTAGAGCAAAGCGGTGCTCCCAATGGCCTCGGTGCAGGAGTTTTTTGGCCCCTGCTCCGAGGCTTTTTTGCGCCTGGTCGATATGATTTGTAAGATCGGAAACCTCTGCTTCCCATCCGTCTCGCGGTTATTGAAAAATGCACACCAAGGTGGGAGAACAATCACTCATCTTGAGAGTCGGATGCTGAATGAGTCCTTACCACAGATAGGGAATTAACCGGAATCTGGTGTGCAGGCAGTATTCCGTGTATCCGGGCAACTGCTTACGCAGGACCTTCTCCTCGTTCAACAATCGAAGCGCGTAAAAGAGAAGAAGGAGCATAAAGGCGGGCAATGCAAGATAGGAGCCCAGGGCCAGCGGCGTGAAAAAGCAAAGTACGGAGCTAAATGCATATAAGGGGTGACGAACAAACCGGTAGGGTCCGGTCGAGATCACCTGCTGGCCGGCTTCAACCTGGATCGTGCGTGCCGCGAAGCGGTTCACATGCAGAACCCAAACCGCGCCGAGCATTCCCGCCAGAATCATAGCCTGGGAAAAGATCATCAAGGCCAGTGGGGTCGCACCCAAAGAGCGGCGCGACCACCCATAACGAACGTCCAGGCCAGGAAGCAGAAAAGCTGCTAGAAAGAGCGGTTTTGACCACCGCATCAGCAGCTTCTGCTCCGGAACCGATTCCCTGTGGCGCAACCGGCGTTCCAAGAGCTGGGGATCGTGTTTGTAGAAATAGATATACCCGCCAAGGAGGGGCAATAGAAAGATGGTCAGATAGACCCATCCCTGCCAATATCTCCAGCTTCCGGCGGGCAGAAAAATGACACCAACTGTCAGCAATGAGAGCAGCAAAAAAGTCGCTACGAGGCGGGCAAGAAGTCTGGTCTTGGGCGCAACCGAATTCAGGATGTGGTTTTTCGCGTCGTCCACGGGAGAATGCAACGATTGGGATTTCATCTCGCCAAATCTCCATCCGATTTTTATGGTCCCTGCCAGCATAATCCTGTTTGGAGACTGGCGAAGTGCCTTTCTGTTGGGGAAGTATCCATTTAGCTTGCCGATTCTAGGCTATTTCGTTGTATGCTCCTCGTTTCGGAGGAATACGCCATGATGCATATGCCGATTCGTGTCATCACTGTCGAGCGGGAGTATGGTTCGCGCGGTGGAGAGTTTGCCCACGATCTGGCCGCGAAGCTGGGCTGGCGGCTGTTGGACTCCGAGCTGATTGCCGGCGCGGCACGGATCGCCGGAGTCGACCCGGAGCTGGCAGCCAAGCTGGACGAGCGACTTGACCCCTGGTATTACCGCTATGGAAAGGTCTTCTGGCACGATTCTGTCTACTCCGCCACCAACATCAGCGACGACCAGATCTTCGACTCGGAGCGCATGATGGGGCTGGTTCGGCAGGAGATTCAGGATGCCGCCAAGCAGGGCAACTGCGTGATCGTAGGCCGTGGCGCTGCCTGTGCTCTGGCGGGGGTTCCAGGCTGCTTTCACGCCTTTGTCTACGCCACCTGCAAGGCCAAGCGGGAGTGGTTTGTCCACGCCTTTCCCCAGCACGCGCAGCACGCCGACCAGTATCTGGCGGCCTCGGACAAGCGCAGAGCTGCCGTCATTCGCAAGTTCTATCAGCAGGAGTGGTGCTCCCGCGGGCTTTATCATTTGCTGCTCAACTCCTGTATAGGCGTCGACGCCATGATCGCCGCCGTCGAGGGTGCGGCGGGGCTCAAGAGTGCAATGGAGGCTGTGGCGGGGTGAAACGGCATGCTGCCGGTGGCGGGAATTCGGCAGCCGTGCACGAAAGAATTGCTTGCTCTGGGCTAAAAACGAGCCTACGATGGAAGCATAAAGCCCGGTTCGCAGCTCTCAACTGCGAACCGGGGCTAGTACTTCCGGGTTATGGGTGAATTTCGCGCCAAAGCTTAATCACTTTGGCGACGAGTTCAACCAAAGCCCCCAGGGCTCCGCTCAAGGTGCGTACCTTGGCGAGCCAACCGGCGGTCGATGGTTGGTGCATCGTACCTCCTTTCAATTCACAAGACCCCGGTGCTTCTACACCGGGGTCTTGTGTTGACAGCGGTAGATTCTGCTGTCGCGCTCATTGTGAGCGTGGTTTGGAGGCAGTTCAAGCGATTTGTATGAGCGGAGAGAGCGGAGTTAGCGGGGTTAGCGAAGCTAGCGGAACTGGCCAAACAACTCCGCTAACAGGTGCGTAGCGCGGCTAACACCGCTAACTCCGCTCTCTTCGCTAACTCCGCTCTCTGACAGGTCCATCCAAGGAAAAGACTCTCAGACCTCGACCCTGCGCACCCTTGAACCGATGCTGGTGAAGACCTCCCAGGGAATCGTTCCAATGGTCCTGGCGTGATCGAAGGCAGTGATGGAATCCTCGCCCTGCGAGCCCAGAATGACAACTTCATCGCCCACGGCGACGCCCTCGATTCCCGTCACGTCGATCACCGTCTGATCCATGCTGATGCGGCCTACCAACGGTGCTCGCTCGCCGCGCAGCAGCAGGCTGAAGTGGTTGCCCAGTCGGCGGTCCAATCCATCGGCATAGCCGACGGCGATCAGCGCCAACTGCATGGACTCCGTGGCCACAAAGGTGCCGTTGTAGCCCACGACCGCTCCGGCGGGAACGGTGCGCACGCTTACCACTTGTGTCTTCCAGCTCAATACAGGTTCCAGATGGGCGCGGGCGGCGGAGATGGTTGCAGGCTCGACGGGAGCAAAGGCCGGGTCGAACTCGGGAACCAGCCCATACAGCGCAAATCCCGGCCGAATCATGGCCTTCATGCCGTGGCGGTTGGCCAGATCCGCGATGACGGCTGCCTGTCCGGCGACCAGCGCGGCGGAGTTGCCGACATTGAGCCATTCGGGCAGGTGGCCGGCAGCGCCGATGCGGTCCATGGTTGCATCCAGGCGGGCAAGTTGCTCTTCGGTGACCTGGCCATCGGCTTCGTCAGCGGCAAAGAGGTGGGTCATCACACCTTCCAACCGCAGCGGCGAACCGGGGGTAAAGCGCGCCAAGGCTGGAGCAAGTCCTTCGGCGTCCACTCCCTGACGGCTCATGCCGGTGTCGATCTCCAGATGAACGGGGATGGAGCCGGGTAGTGCGCCGGCGGTGCGGGCTGCGGATTCGAGTTCTTCCAGCTGCCATGGTTCCCAGGCGACGCAGGTCAGACGATGACGCACGACCTCAGCGCCCTGGCCGGGAAAGGCTCCGCCGATCGCCAGAATGTGCGCATTGGGGCAGACGGCGCGGGTGGCTACCGCCTCTTCCACGCTGGTCACACCCAGCCACTCGGCTCCGGCACGCACTGCGGCGGTGGCGCACAGCTCAAGACCGTGGCCGTAGGCATCGGCCTTCACAATGGCCAGCAGTTCGGCGTCGGCGGGCGCGAGAGTGCGCAGAAACCGGTAGTTTTCTTCGAGAAGGCGGGTACGAATTTCAACCCAGCAGGGGCGCATTTTCATTGGACTATCCAGACCCCATTCTAGCTCTTGGAAAAACAAGCCTGTCCCACCAGCGCAAAGGCGACCACAGTCTCACCCGTCGCGCCAACCTCATCGAGCAGCACTGCTTCCAGTTCATGGGGGAGCGGCATGGCGCAGGCGGCGATCTGCTCTTCACTGGCGTCGACAAAGCAGAGCTCACAGCAGGCAATTCCTTCCTCCATCTGCACGGGAGGGCCAAAGACCCGGCAGGTCATCGGCCTCCAGGCGTAGAGGTCGCAGTGGCCGGTGGTGGGGTCCAGAGCCGGACAGGCGGCTTCGTTGGCAAAATCCGCGAAGCGTTCCTGATCCTGTTCAGACTGGCCCAGCAGGCCTGTGGCGTGATCGCCGGGGAACTCGTCACCATGCTCGGAGAGCCAGGACTGCGCCCGCTCCTCGACTGCCTTGGCGCGCAAGGGGTCTGTGGTTCGCAGTGCTTCCATACCGGTACGCAGGCGCAGCGCATCCAGAGTGTTGACGGCAAAGGAGCCATGGCAACACTGCGTGCAGCCAGCGTGGCAGGTCAGCCACGACCCGGCTTTATGTGCTGCTTCAGCCAGCGCCTGATCCATGATCTGCACGAGTTGGGTGTCGCCCGCGGGGAGTTTCATGAAAAAAGCATAACGGATCACGCGACTCTTGTTCTTCGCCAGAGTTCGCGTTAATCTTCCCGCGGAGGTCCTCATGGCTGAAACGCGCAGCACGATTATCCCCGGTCATCGCTATCGCAACGCACCCGCCGCCATTGACTGGCTGGTGAAGGCCTTTGGCTTTGAACGCCACGCCGTCTATGAGGGCGAAGACGGCAGCATTCTGCACGCTGAGCTGACGCTGGGAGGAGGCATGATCATGCTTGGTTCCGGCAAGGAGGACGAATACAGCCGCACGATGAAACGGCCCGATGAACTGGAGGGAGTAGAAACCCGCAGTGTCTATCTGGTCGTTGCCGATGCCGACGCGGCCTTTGCTCGCGCCACGTCTGCCGGTGCGGTTGTCACTCGCCCGTTGCAAGACACACCTTATGGCAGTCGCGATTTTACCGTGAAAGACCCGGAGGGTTACTCCTGGAGCGTGGGCACCTATGATCCATGGGCCTCACACGCATAGATTCACTCTCAGGTCTTACTGCTCGCGTTCTTGATCCGGCCCGCAGAGAGATGACGGACTCCCACCCATTTCGCAAATCCTGCGAAATGGATGGGGCACGGTGCGTGTATTGGAGGGTCGGATCAATGGGAAAGCAAGCGGCATTCTCTATCTGCTGAAGAGAATATAGCGGCGACCGGCGTAGAGGCGGAATCCGCCTGCGGGGTCGGCTACGACTTGCAGCGGGGTGGGACGCTTAATTCCCTGATCGTCCCCGGAGCTTACGGTGAGCAGGTCATGGCCGCCGATGTCGGTCACCACAAACTTGTTCTCGCCGACAAAGCCCACGCCATAGACGCCCGCGGGCAGATCCTGGCCGCCGACCTTGAGCGCTACTTCGGCGATCAAGTAAGCCTGATATTTTGTCGCAACATCGGTGGAGTAGCCGCTGGTGTCAACCAGCGTGGCCAGCATATAGTACCCATCGGCGAACTTCACGCCGCCGGAGTTGCGCAACTGCGTAGTCGCTGTCTGGCCGCGATAGTAGACGCGGGCGGGCAAAAGCTTTTCCATCTCCGCTGGTTTCAATACGGTATCGCCGGCCTGCTGCGCCTGCAGGACGCCTGGAATTGCCAGCACTGCCAGGGATAGCATTGCCGCCGCTGCCCATTTGCTTATCTTCTGTAGAAGCATCGTTGAACCTCCTCAACCTGTTGCGTACCGGAGTATAGCGCAAGCCGGCCGCGCTTTGCTCCGCTGGTTGTCAATAAAAACACTGTCGAAAGCAGAGGAAGGGCAAATGCAGATCCTTCGCTCTGCTCAGGATGACAGCATTTTGGTTTGGCGAAAAATCTCCGCCAACCGATGGGCTGCCTCGCAGGTGGCTAACTCTCCGTCGCCAGAACATCGTAGTAGTAGTTGATGACCACGCGCTTCACCGCGGCGGGCAGCTTGGGCAGTTGCACGGTGCGCTCCACCGTGGTGTCGCCGACGATGGGCACTGTGCCCATGCGCATGACCTTGCCATTGCTCAGTTCCAGATAGACGGGCACCATCATCTTGAAGTTGGCCGAGACCTCGGACTGGGCCAGCTTGAAGTGCAGGCTGGTTCCGGCGTCGTTGGGAGTCAACTGGCTCTCGAAGTGATAGGCGGGCAGCTCCGTGCCGTAGACATACTGGTTGAAGAACCAGTCCATGCGTTGGTTGTTGTCCAGATCCATCTGCGGGCTCATGTGCTTTTCGACCATGGCCTTGAAGTCCTCGGTGGTGGCCGACTGCATCCAGTGGGTGGTGAGGAAGTCGTGCATGGTGGCCTTGAAGCGTTCGTCGCCACTTTGCGGGGTCCACATCATCATGCGCACCATGTGCAGGATGTAAGCGCCCTTGGGGTAGACCAAGTTGTTGTAGACGCTCCATCCGGTTTTGGGCGAGCTGAGCCGGTAGCCCATCGTCACGGGCCCCACATCGATAGGACGAAAACCAAACTGGTTTTTCTCCGTGAGTTGCTTGCGCGCCAGTCTCCAGAAATCGAGAAAATCATCCGGTTTGGGGCGGGTGGACTGCAGATAGATTGAAGCAGAGGCATCAGCAAATCCTTCGCTCATCCACTGGTCGCGGTAACTGCTGAAACCTACAGTCTGTCCCCACCACTGGTGGGCCACTTCGTGGGGTGTCACAACTTTCCAATAGATGTCCTGATCGCCCAGGCCGAGAAAGTGCCGCTGGGTATCGTCAAAGAAACCGCAGATCGGCAAGAAGATCAGCATTGGCCAAGTCTGGCCATAGTCACAGGCAGCCTGCTGAGTCAAAGAAATGTGATTGAAAGGCATGGCGCCGAAGTAGTTGGTGTAGATCTGCGCGGCAGCTTCTCCCTGGGTCAACTCGTTGGGTAGTTGCGGCGTGGTGTTCATGGTCCCGAGTCCACGATTGGCATAAAAGTGAGCAATAAAGTCAGGCGTCTCCGTATTGGCGTAAGCGTCAATGCTTACCCCGTTTGCAGAAGTGATATTGAACTGAGCGCTCTTGCTGGTGAATTCGCCCAGATTGAAGCCCACCAAGGCCAGCGGGGTCAATGTCTTCCACTCGGTGGTTGTGTTTTTGCCGTCGGACTTCTCGCTCAGCTTGTTGCCGGTGGCGATCAATTGAATGCCCTTGGGCACATGAAAGAACATATGGTAAGTTGCGTAATTGCCCGAACCGCTGCTGTCGCTGGGATGCCAATTCTCTCTGGCCGACGGGTAGTAGTTGCCGCCGCCTTCGTTGAAAACGACATCTTTGCCGCCGTAAGTAACTTTGATTGTTGTAACATCGCCCTTCTTTAACGGCTGCGCCAGCACCACGCCAAAGTCGGGATCGTTTTCCTTCTTCTCCTGCACAAAATCCAGCGCATCACCCTTGCCACTCTCCACTTTGCTGACGCGAAGAGTGGAATAGAGATCGAGGGGGACAACCGCTACGCCATCCTGCTGGGCGCGCACTTCAACCGCGGCCACTGCGCTCAAAAAGCCGCTCTTCTCGATGGTCACGTCCAGGTCTTCACTCAGAATTTTGTAGGCCGCATTTTGTTCGTTGCCGCTGGCGGTACCCTTGGCATACTCGGCGGTACGATGGAAGGCTAGCGGGTAAGTCGCTTCCCCTTCAATCCACTTCCAGTTCAGTAGCGCGACCTCTTCCGGGGCCAATTCACCGACCCCGTGTGGATCGAGATAGAAGATCAGGTGGGGATTCTTTTTGCCGTGCACGGCGGCTTCGAAGTACCCGCCCGGTGCTGTGCTCAGAACATCGGCCAGCAGGCGCAGATCGGTATTGTCGTGCAGCTTTTCACGGGAGAAGCTGTAGAGGTCCTGGGCCGCTTTGGCGTAGTTTGCGCCGCTGTCGCCCTTGCCGGATGAACCCTTGCGCAGCTCAGCCGCGGTGTCGTCGCCGAAGCGCAGCACCGCCTCATCGAAGTCCTCATCGAACTCTTCGGTGTGATTGACGAGGGAGAGATTATGCCGCTCCTCGGCGGTGGGAGGCGTGATGTGCAGATGGCCCTCGCCCTTGAAGACCGCTCCGGTTACCTTGCCATTGACTGCGCCATAAAAGGCAAAGCTGCCCTTGGCGAAGGTGAAGACGCCGGCATCGCGGCGCAGTTCCAGATTGCTGACGGCGATGATTTCGCCACCGGGCATCAGGCCGCGCAGTTGCTGGTAATAAGCGTTGCTATTCGCAGACCGCTGGCCCAACAGGGGAGTTTGATGGATGGCAAAAAGCAGAAAAATAGATAGGCATGAAACAACGATGCGTTTCAGCAAGAGGGCGCTCCTCGGCAAAATTGTGTGCGCTGACAATTATCCGGGCTGAAGCGGCATTTTGCAGCAAAAAACGATTATTTATCAACAAGTTACTGCGAGGTCGATAAGCTTGTGCCGGTTTTCAGGCATCCCTGGCTGCTTTTCTTTGCCAATGTTGCCCCCTGGTGCGACAATCTTGGCGTCGCGCACTTTGACCATCCAACCGGGCTCTGCCCAGAGGAGATTTCCCCATGAAACGCATCTTCGCCTGTATCAGTCTTTTCTTCGTTGCTGCCGCCCTGCTCACTGCTCAACATGGACCGGTGCTCAGTCCGCCAGCCTCGGCTTCGGCCACACTGGCCGGCAAGGTGGTCCGCATCGACTATAGTTCGCCCCGCGTGAAGGGCCGCGCCGGCAAGCTTTTTGGCAAGGACGGCCGTATCGGTCAGGATCCGCAGTACCCGATCTGGCGTGCTGGAGCCAACAGCGCCACAGCCCTGCATACCGAGACCGATCTGGATATCGGAGGCCTGACGGTTCCCAAAGGTGACTACACTCTCTTTGTCGATCTCAGCGATCCCGCCCACTGGGTGCTGGTGGTCAGCAAGCAGACCGGGGAGTGGGGGCTCTCTTTTGACAAGACGCAGGAACTGGGCCGGGCGAAGATGGCCACCTCCGCTGCCCCGGCGCTGGTGGAGGATCTCACGTATACCCTGACCAGTAACGGCAGCAAAGGCGCCATCACACTGGCCTGGGAGAACGTCTCCGCCACCGTGGCGATTGCCGCCAAGTAGCTTTTGAGGTGAGCTTTAGGCCGTTCAACCCGGCGTTCACCCATCCTGGCCGCAAAGACCGGAGTGCGGCCAGGATGGGGGAGTTCTGGATGGGCGCGGATCAGAAATCCAAGGATAGAGCTACAATGGAGAGAGAGCACAGTCTTCCCCGAGGAGTAAATCTTGCCTCTCTACGCATATCGCTGCACGAAGTGTAACCATCGTTTTGAAAAAATCCAGAATTTCAGCGCCGCTCCCTTGCTGGAGTGCCCGAGTTGCCAGGGGCTGCTGGAGCGTCCGCTGACCGCGCCTGCTCTTCAGTTCAAGGGCGCCGGCTGGTATGTGAACGACTACTCCGCCAAGAACGCCGCGCCTGTTGCGACCGAGAGCGCCACGCCCGCAGCCGCTCCCGCGCCCTGCGCTTCGGCAGCAGCCTGCCCGGCTGCCGCTTCCTGCGCCTCGGCGGCTGCCGACGCGTAGGATTGCAACTTTTTTGCAGGGAGATGAATCCATAAACTGTCGCTGTTCTGTTTACCATCTGCATACCGGCGCTTGATTCTGTTGGCTAAGTTACCAACAGGCCAGGTTTCCCCTCCGGGATAGAGAAAAAGAGCAGCGGCAGAAGCGAGGTCATTCCCATGCTTTCCCTGCGCCGTTCCGCCGAACGCGGCCACGCCAATCACGGCTGGCTCGACACCTTTCACACCTTCAGCTTCAACACCTACTACGACCCCAACTTCATGGGCTTCCGCGCTCTGCGGGTGATCAATGAAGACCGTATCGCTCCCGCCGGTGGCTTTGGCGCGCATCCCCATCGGGATATGGAGATCGTGACCTACGTTCTGGAAGGCGCCCTGGCCCATCGCGACTCGCTCGGCTCAGGAGGCGTCATTCGTCCCGGCGAGTTGCAGCATATGTCGGCTGGTTCCGGCATTCGCCACTCGGAGTTCAACGGCTCGGAGACGGAGCCGGTGCATCTGCTTCAGATCTGGGTTGAGCCGTCGGAACTGGGCGTTGCGCCCAGCTATACGCAGCAGAGTTTCTCTGTTGCAGCCGATCCGGACCGCCTGCATCTGGCCGCTTCACCCGATGGCCGGGATGGCAGCCTGACCTGGGTGGCCGATGCCGAGCTTTACGCGACCCGGCTCACTCCCAACGCCGCAGTCGAGCACACCTTTGCCGCCCGTCCTTACGGATGGGTGCAGATTGCCCGTGGTTCGGCAACCCTCAATGGTCTGGAACTGGCGCAGGGGGATGGGGTGTCGCTGAGCAATGAGACGGTTGCGGCGATCCAAGCTGGGGCGGAGGGGGCCGAGGTGCTGCTCTTTGAGCTGGCGTGAGCGGGGCTCACCCTATTTGGGATCGTTCGCCTCGGCATTCCTTACCATATCGTAGAGTTCGCAATTCATCCGGTCATGGAGAGGGTGGCCCAACGACGGAACTCTATTGAATGGGCGTCTTGGTGGTGGGGCTGCCGCCGCTGATCTTGTTGATCAGTGCATCGTCGGCGGATTTGGTGATGCGGTGCGCTTTTTCAAGCTCCATTTTGCCGGCCTCTTTTTTGCCCATGGAAAGATAGAGCCGGCCCAGCCTCCAGTGGCCGTTCACGTCGTCCGGGTCCAGTTGAACCGCCTTGCTCATCTCGCGCAGCGCGTCGTCCTTGCGGCCTTCGTCGGCATAGACGATGCCCAGATCCAGATGCCCCAGGGGAACTTTGGGTGAAGTCTGGGTGAGCTTTTCCAGCAGCGTCTGGGCAATATCGAAATGGCTCATTTGCATCTGTGCATCGCCCATGTAGAGCAAGGCCTGCTGGTGATCGGGGTTGTTCACCAGCTCCAACTGAAACTCGCTCACCGCGTCGTCGTAGCGCCGCTGCGTCCACAGCAGATAACCCAGGCCGAAGTGCACATCGGGCTGGTTGGGGTTGGCTTTGACGGCGGCGCGAAACTGCTCGATTGCGCCCGCGTGATCCTTCATCTCATCCAGCGCTTCACCGGCCAGCATGTCGGCTTCGGCGGAATTCGCATTCAAGGTCAGGATCTGGTGATAGGTGTCCAGTACGCATGGATACTGCTTCGACCACAGGCAACTGTGAGCCAGACTGAGACGCAGAGGCAGGTTTTGCGCATCGGCTGCCGCAGCCACTTTCAAGTAGGGAACGGCTTCGGCATATGCGCCGCGGCCATAGTTGGCCATGCCCAGCAGAATTGCAAGCCGCTGCCGCTCCGGGGAGGTAGCATGAAGACTCTTGTACAGGGGAAGAAAGATCCCGATAGCTTCTTTCATCTCTCCGGCCTTGAAGCAGGCCAGGCCGAGATTCAGGCGCAGGCTGGGCATGGAGGGATCGAGCGCCAGCGCCTTGCGATAGAGGGCAATGGCCTGGTGGTAGTGCTCCTGGCGGGCCTCCAGCAGGCCGAGGTGGGCGTAGGGCTCAGCCTGAGTGGCGTGGACTTTGAGGATCTCTCGCCAGGCCTGCTCTGCGGCAGTGAAATCGCCTTGCTGTTCCAGTGCAATCGCCGTCTGGCGCTGATTCTGGGGGGTGGCTTGCGCCATGCACTGACAGGCAGAAAGCAGCATCACTCCCGCCACAGCACCGCGCAGCAATTGAAGGACGCGCACGCTCAACGTAACCCCCTGCGCGGGCAGGCTTGCCTGCGCCGCTCGATTCTCTCTCCTGGCCATACGGACAGGCAAATAAAAAGGGCGCGGCAAGTATGGCCTGCCGCGCCCCGTTTGCGGGTTTGCTTAGAACGCGAGCTTGAAGCCAAGTTCGAATTCTCTCGGATCCTGTGTGCTGTTCACGTAGCCAAAACTGGAGCTCGTGATGTTGGTGCTGGACAGCCCGTTGAATTGGGTGTGGTTGAAGGTGTTGAAACTCTCGGCGCGGAACTCGGCATGAGCCCTTTCACCGAAGGAGAAGTCCTTGTAGAGCGAAGTGGAGAAGTTGGTGCGTTTCGCACCCACCACGGCGTCCTTGCCGGAGTTGCCAAAGCCCAGGTTCGCGCCGCCATTCCACGCCGCCATTGGAGTGGAGAAATTGGAGCCGCTCACATACTGATAGCCGGAGGCGGTCTTGGTTTTCACATAGTGAGGTTTGCCGCTGATGTTGGGACGGATGGCGTAGTCGCCGCCAAGACCGACCGTATCCACGCTGTCCTTGGGTGCATCATTGCCGAACCAGGGCATGCCTGACTCTGAAATGACGGTTCCTGCCACTTCCCAACCTCCCAGTGTGCTGTGAGTCAGGCTGTTGGCATTTTTAAAGAACGGCAGCTTGTACTCATAGTTCATGTTGAGCACCTGACGGCGGTCCAGAGAACCGGAACCCTTGTCGTACTTGGGATTCCAGGGATTGTAAGCGGGGTAGTTATTGTCTACATCGACGCTGGTCTGCGTGGAATCGATCTGGTGGGACCAGGTGTAGTCAATCTCATAACTCAGCCCGTGCTTGTTCTGCTGACGCACTCCGGTCTGGAAGCTGTTGTAGCTGCCGGTATCCGGATTCGACTGCAAGCGGATATTGCCAAAGCCGGGATAGGTCAGGTTGGCATTGGTGGCTTCGCTGCCCAGTGTCCCTGCGGCGAACGCCTGTCTGGTGGCCATCGGAGTGCTGAGCGGGAAGTTGTTGATGGGCAGCCATGTGTTCTGATGCCAGTCAAGGTTTCCCACATATTGGGTGGTCCAGATCAACGCGGGAGCCAGTTCATGTTGCACCCCGAGACTGAACTGGGCAACGGCGGGATCGGGGTAATAGTTGTTCAGAGAGTTGTAACTCTGCACGGTGATGGGATTGACGGGGACGGTGCCGGTTTGCCAGTTCATGTTGATGTTGGTGAACTCGGCAACCTCGGCCTGCGGCGTGCTGATGAACGGAGCCGAGCCGGCGGCATCGTAGATGTCGTTGCCCTGAATGCGCTCATAGAAGGTGCCGAAGCCGCCGCGCACAATGGTCTTGCCATTGCCCAGCAGGTCATAGGAGAAGCCCAGGCGCGGCATCCAGGTCTTGTAGTCGTTCTTGACCATGGCGCGGGGAACGTTGTTTTGCCCAGCAATGGCGATTCCGTTCATGTAAAAGGGGGTCGATACTCCGGCCAGACTAAAGGTTTGCAGGCCGGCGCTGGTGGTGGAGATTGAGCCGTCGGAGTTGAAGCTCGGCATCAGTCCGGGCTGGTACAGCGACGGAATGAACCCGGAGACCTGGTTGTTGCGCTCCCAGGTATGCGGAATGGCATCGTAACGGAAACCAAACTGGATGCTGAGGCGGCTGTCTACATGCCAGTTGTCCTGCGCATAAACAGAGGTGGTTTGGTTCACATAGTGATTGATGGGATTGGCATTCGATTGTGAGAACGCCTTGCCTTTGGGGTCATAGGCCAAACCGAGCAGGAAGTCCGCGTAGGAATCACCCGTCAGAGAGCCTGTGGGTTTGGCGGTCGTCGCATTCCAGCCATCGGTGAAGATGTAATCACCCTCGGAGTCCTTGCCGATCACCTGATTCTTGGTGTAGCGGTTATAGCCGCCGCCGAACTTCATCTGATGCTTGCCTCGGGTAATCGACAAACCAAAGACTTCGGCATAGTCTTCGGCGCCATTGGTCCATGGATCGTTGCCGGGGCCCCACTCGGCGGAACCGCTGCCATTGGGAATCGTCGAGAAGGTCAAATCGGGCAGCCGGTTGCCTACATCATTTGCTGCCGGGAAGTAAGTTCCAGTGCTCCAGCCGGAGGGTTTGGTAAAGCTTGCCCCGCCAGCCGCGACCGGAATGATCGCAATCTTGTTGCCGTCGTAATTGAACGACGCTTCCAGCAATACATTGGGCGTGATGGCTCCAGTCAGCTTGATGACCGAACTATACGACGGGTTGCTGAAATTGGAGCCGATGGTGGGGAAGTTGTCGCCCTGCCACTCGGGAGTGGCTTGAATGGTGTCATTCGAGTCATGAATGAAGTGACCGAGCAACGACCACTTGTCGTTGAAGTTGTGGTCGATGCGGAACAACTCTTCACGAACATTGATGGGGAGATGGCCGCCGGATGGCGTGTAGGTGTCATTGGTGGTATTGGTTGCCGGAGGCAGGTTCTTGCTGGCATTGAAGAGCAGGGCATTGGGGTCCAGCAGGTTGGCAGGAATCTGATTGTTGGGGAACGGCTGGCCCATGGTCAATCCATCGCCGTGAATCTTTGCGACCAGGGCCGGATCGGCTACCGTGGGCACATAGATCGCAGTTGCCGGGTTAAACGATGGGATCACGAAGTTGAAGGCCGCCGCGGAAGTCACAATATCCGCAGCAGGCATGGTGCTGATGGGGCTGGTCGACTGACCGTTGACCATTTTGCGCCACTCTTCGTTGTAAAAGAAGAAGGTCTTCTTTTTACCCTCGTTGTAAACGTGAGGGATGTACACCGGCCCACCGATGTTTGCGCCGAATACGTTATAACGCAGCTCGGCTTTGGGTGTGCGCTGGCCGTTATTGTTGTCGAAGTAGTTGTGTGCATCCAGGGCGTCATTGCGATCGAACTCCCAGGCTTCGCCGTGAAACTTCTGCGTACCGCTCTTGATGGACATGGTGATGGCGCCGCCGGATGCGATGCCGTAGTCCGGAGGATAGTTGCTGGCCAGCACCTGGAACTCGCCCAGGGCGTCCTGTGAAGGCATGACCGACATCTTGCCGCCCGATCCGCGATCGTAGGCTTCGCCGCCGTCAATCATCCAGATATTGTGCGCCTGATTGAGGCCATTGAAGCTGATGGCGTAGTTGGCGTTCACCGAGAAGGGACTTTCCATATCAGGCAGATTGCCGCTGACACCGAGGCCCAGCGCGGCCAATCCGATAATGTTGCGTCCGTTGGTGGGCAACTCCGATATCTGTTGCTCGCTGATCAGGGTACTGACTACGTTGGAGTCGCTCTGTACCGCCAGAGCATCGGACTCAACCGTTACTGTCTGAGTCTCGGCGCCAACCGTCAGCTTGACGTCGACGCGGAAGGTTGCGGAGATGTTGACCACGATGCCGTTCTGGCTGAAGGACTGGAAGCCTTTGGCCGACACCCTCATGTTGTAGTTGGCGGCATTCAGGCCGGGGATATCGTACAAACCGGTGGTGCCGCTGGTGGTAGTTTTTGTTGCGCCGGTTGCCGGATCGGTGAGTACGATCTTCGCGCCCGCGACGACCGCTCCCGTCTGGTCTGTGACAATGCCGATAACCGATGAGTTGGCCTGCGCCAGAATGGAAACGCACGCCATCATCAGGAATAACGGCAACAGGAGGAACCTGTAAGCTGCTTGTCTCATGTGACCTTCCTTTGAAAAGTTTTTGTTTCTCGTGCCGCGTACCTTGGTTGCTTCCCCGTGAACTAGGAATGAAGCCGGTAAGAGGACTGACCTACACGGGCGCAACTCGGATTTTGAAAGGAACACGGTAACGTTTGCCGGCAATTGCTGCGGTCTATCACGATCAGCGCGGTGCTTCCTGTTACACCTTGAATTGCCGTCTATCGGTTTTTGGCTTGCTTACCTTGTAGAGCCAAGTAAAACGTTTGAATCAGAACACCCAGCAAATCCCATCGTGTTGCAAATAAAAGAAAAAACTATCGATCAAGAAAATGAATTATGCGAATTGCCGGTGAAAAACATTTCATGCTCCCTGCACCGGAACTGCTCTTTGCTACGTGCTACCACACAACACTTCTATGCGCCTTTGCGGCGCTGAAAAAACGAGTATCCAGACTTTCTACCGTGCTCTGGAATCGACCGTTGCATGGCTGCCGTCTCCATTTGATGGAAGAGGCATACCACCTCTCTCCGTCTTTTGGAAGAACAGTACTCAATCGTTTAAGTTCAGAAAGCCAAACAGCTCTTTTTGCGAGCCGCGGCCATTAAATGCCCACGCAGGATGATTTGTCAAGAAGACTTTTCAGCTTTCTTTTGCAGTCTCGGCAACAGCTTCGGAGTAACTCCGCATGCAGTAGACAGCAAATCAGTTATTCGATTCCCTCCGGGGCCGGGCTGGGCGTCCTTTGCGGCCAGCGCGCATTCTCTGCTGTTCCTCTGTCGTTCTTGATGGTGGCGCTGATAAACTCCAGTTTTCAAGCAATTCCCTGTTTGCGCCGCTGGAGGCTTTTCGTGTCCGAAGTTCAACCCCCTGCCTTTCAACCCTTTGTCTCGCCTGCCGAGAATCGCCCCGAGTTCACCCTGCGCGCCATACTGCTGGGCTCACTATTTGGCATCATCTTTGGCGGCGTCACCGTCTATGTGGGCCTGCGGGCCGGACTGACGGTGGCTGCGTCGATTCCGATCTCGGTGCTGTCGATCAGCATCCTGCGGGCTTTTGGCCGGGCCTCGATTCTGGAGAACAACATCGTCCAGACCACCGGCAACGCGGGCCAGTCGATCGCCTCGGGCGTCATCTTCACTCTGCCGGCGCTGGTTTTTCTGGGATTCGATCTGGAGTACTCGCGGATCTTCATGCTGGCCCTGATCGGCGGCTGGCTCGGCGTGCTCTTCATGATTCCCCTGCGCCGCCAGTTGATTGTGAAGGAGCACGACGCTCTGCCCTACCCCGAAGGCACGGCCTGCGCCGACGTGCTCATTGCCGGCGAACGCGGGGGCTCGCTGGCCAGCCGGGTTTTTCTGGGCCTGGGTCTGGGCGCGCTCTATACCTTCTTTCAGAACGGGAATCTCTTCCGGGCCTGGCCGCATGCGCCGGAGTTCCAGCCGGATTTCGGCTCCCAGCACGTGCTCAAGGGCGCTTCGATCAATGCCGACGCCACTTCGGAGTATTTAGGCGTGGGGTACATCATCGGACCCAAGGTCGCCGGCATCATCTTTGCCGGAGGCGTCTTCTCCTGGCTGGTGATCATGCCGCTGATCTACTTCTTTGGCAAGGAACTGGGTCATCCTGTCTATCCCGGACTGGTGCCCATCGATCAGATGTCGCCCGGTGACCTGTGGGCTACCTATATCAAGCCGATGGGCGCGGGCGCGGTGGCTGCCGCTGGATTGATTACCCTGATCAAGACGCTGCCCACCATCTTCAGCGCTCTGGGGGCGGGCGTACGGAACATGCGTACCAGCGCGGCAGGAGAAAAGACCAAGCCGCTGCGCACGGAAAACGATCTTTCCATGGGCGTGGTGCTGATCGGTTCCCTGCTGATCGTGGCGCTTACCTTTGTTTTTCTGGAGTTCAAGCCGGTGCCGGGCGCATTTGTGGGATGGGCAGCCAACCTGGCGGCGTCGCTGCTGGTGGTAGTCTTCGGATTTCTTTTTGTCACGGTCAGTTCGCGGATTGTGGGTCTGGTGGGTTCGTCGGCCAGCCCGGTTTCGGGGATGACCATTGCCACGCTGATGGCCACCTCGGCAATCTTCCTGGTCAATGGCTGGACCAGCCCGGCCTTTGGCGCGCTGGCCATCACCATCGGAGGCGTGGTCTGCATCGCCGCATCCAACTCCGGCGACACCTCGCAGGATCTGAAGACCGGCTACATCATTGGCGCGACGCCGCGACTGCAACAGATCGCACTGATGATCGGAGTCGTCGTTTCCACGGTGGTCATTGGCGCAACCCTCAATCTGATGAACACCGGATTGCAGGAGTTCCACACCGCGGCGCAGCCCTGGAACATCAACGGCAACCATCCCGGTGTCTCGATCCAGCCCGATGTGCAGCGCCTCCCGGCCCAGATCCGCGTGGTCGGCAGCGACAAGTCGAGCTCGCTGCACGCGCGGACGGAGTACACCATTCTGAACGCGGTGGGTTCCTCCGAGTTGCAGGACGGCAAGTATCTCTATTCGCCGGCCACCGGCCGCATCGAGGTGCATTGGATTCAGGGAATCGGCAGCGTCAATGCCCCGGCTCCTCAGGCCAAGCTAATGGCCACAGTGATCAGCGGCATCCTCAACCGCAAGTTGCCCTGGGGACTGGTGCTGCTGGGAGTCTTTCTGGTCATCGCCGTCGAGTTGCTGGGGATTCGCTCGCTGACCTTCGCCGTGGGCGCTTACCTGCCTATCGGAACCACCCTGCCGATCTTTGCCGGCGGCGTGGTTCGCTGGCTGGTTGACCGGGCAGTCAAGAAGGCCGGCGGCGATGATACGGAGAGTGAAATCTCACCCGGTTCACTGTTTGCCTCGGGATTGATTGCGGCAGGCGGCATCGTCGGACTTATCGGCGTCGCCCTCAAGGCTGTTGAAGCTACTTACTACGACAATCGCGACCTGCTCAACTTTCCGCATACCCCCATGGACAATAACTACGTTGCCGTGGCGGCCTTTGCGGCGCTGGCCTTCGCGCTGTATTACTTTGCCAGGAAGCCGCTGAAGAAGTAAGCAGTACACATTGTTGCGGGCTAGACACCAGACCGCGAAGACAGAGGACAGTTGTCGCAGCATGATAGAATCGCTTCCATCATGCTGCGACTTACCTTAACTCTAGCTATCTTATTGGCCGTGTCTTGCGGCTCTTCGTTTGCGGCCACCGAATCGTGGGTGGAAGTTAGTAGCCCGCATTTTGTTGTTTTAACCAACTCCAGCGACAAACAGGCGCGGGGCGTCCTCGATCAGTTCGAGCGCATGCGCTGGCTGTTTCATGCTCTGCTTCCGAAGAGCAGTGCCGATCCGGTTGACCCCATCGAAGTGATTGCCGTCAAGGATGCCAGTAGCATGAATCTCCTTGAGCCGGAAGCCTATTTAAAGAAGGGCAGCTTGACCGTCGGCGGCCTCTTTTTGAAAACTACTGATAAAAACTTCGTTCTTCTCCGCCTGGATGCCGAAGGCGATCATCCCTTTGCCGGTGTCTATCACGAGTACACGCACTTTCAGCTACGCAGCGCCACGGAGTGGCTGCCTCTGTGGCTGAATGAAGGTCTCGCCGAGTTTATGCAAAATACCGAGATACGGGACAAGGATGTGCTTATCGGCCAGCCCATCCCCGGTGCCATTAACTATCTTCGCCAGAACCGCATGGTGCCGCTGGCCACGCTGTTTAAAGTGGATGCGAAATCCCCCTATTATCACGACGAGGAAAAAGGGTCGGTGTTTTATGCCGAGTCATGGGCGCTAACCCACTATCTCAGAATTTCAGATCTAAAGAATGGGACGAATCGCCTCTCCGATTACGTAATGCGCATCAGCCATCAGGAAGACCCGGTGGAAGCAGCGGAAAAGGCCTTCGGCAACTTGCAGAAGTTGGAGATGACGTTGTATGCCTACGTCGAGATGGGGAACTATCAGGAAATCCGGTTCTCCAGCGCGGCTGCGCCCATTGATGAGTCGTCGTTCAAGAGCATAGCGTTGACGCAGGCCCAGGCGGATGCGATGCGTGCAGAGTTTCTCGTCTATATGCAGCGCACGCAAGATGCCCAGGCTCTGGTGGACACGGCGCTCAAGGTCGATCCCGACAATGTGCAGGCACTGGAGACCAACGGCAATCTTGCCTCTCTGCGCGGCGACAAGGAAGCGGCGCTTCGCTGGTATGAGCGGGCGGTCAAACTGGACTCGCAGAACTACCTAGCGCACTATCACTATGCTGCGGAGTCCATGAACCAGACGGGAACGTTGAATTTCATTCAGATTGAAGACGATCTGCGGACAGCAATCCGGCTCAAACCAAGCTTTGCGCAAGCCTATGACCTGTTGGCGATGGTATTTGCCATGCAACACAAGAATCAGGATGAGGCTCATTCACTGAACCTGCGCGCGATTCAATTGGACCCCGGCAATGTGTCTTTTCGCCTCAATGCCTCGATGGTGCTGATGGCCATGAGCCGTTACGAAGACGCCGCATCCGTCCTGCGCACGGCGGAGAAGATGGCTGTCAAAGCAAGCGAGTTGGCGATGATCCAAGAGCGGCTGAAACAGGTTGAAGCGATTCAGGCGCAGGGCGCGTCACCGAGCGCCATGAGCACGGCTCCTCCAACCGGGGTGGTGGACATCAATGTGACGGATAAAGTGTTTGATATCGACCCCGGTCCCAAGCACCCAATAGAATCGACGGACGGACCGAAACACACTGCGGTCGGCATCATTCGGGATATGAAGTGCGACTCCGCCTCGCAGCTAGATTTTCATCTGGAGACGACCGGGAAACTGATCACTCTTCACTCCAATAACTACCTCAAAATAAACCTGACAGCTCTCGGATTTACACCCAAAAGCGATATGAACCACTGCAAGGATTTCGAGGGCATGAAGGCGCAAGTGCAGTATGCGGAGAGTTCCGACAAGACCTTCGATGGGCAGTTAGTTTCGGTTGAACTGAGAAAATAGATCGAAATGCCAAGGATTGACTTCTCGATCCTGGTTCAGAACACCCATCAACCCTGATCGACCAGACGCGCCTCTCAGGTCCCTCCGCTCACGGCTTCGCCCTCGGCGGAATCAGCAACATGACGGTTTCTTCTGACACCTCGATGCGGGCGGGCAGATGGCCCAAAACTTCGCCATCGGCCTCGACGTAGAGAGAGGCCGAAGAGTCTTTACGGGGACGGCAATCGACGGCAAGGGCGTTGAGCAACTCCACTTCGCGGCTGAAAGTTTGACGGCGGCAGATCACGGCCAGCAAAAAGCGCAAAAAGGCCAGCCGACTGCGCGTCTGGAAGGCCAACAAGCTCAGATGGCCGTTGCGCAGGGTAGCGCCGGGGGCCAACTCGTGCAGTGCGCCGCCAAAGGTGCGAATGCGTACCGCCAGTAACTGCGAAACTTCGACCGCGCGGGTGTCGCCATTGCCGTTGAGCACGGCGGAGGCGGCGAAGAGCGGGAAGGGGTCGGTGGCCCAGATGCGGAAGGCCTCGGCCAGATAAAGGGCGTAGCCAAAACGGCGTTTGAGTTTGGGGTCCATGCGGGCCATCAGCAGAGCGTCCGCGCCGATGCCCGCGGCGACCAGAAAGAAGCGCGAGGCTTGACTGCCTTCAGTGTCTCGATACTCGACGCGGCCCACGCGTACACGGGTTGGCACGGCCTGGAGCAGCGTCGTAGCTACCTGCGCCGGGGTTCCCGCCAGACCCAGATCGGCGGCCAGGGCATTGGCGGTGCCCAGGGGAATTACCCCCAGAGCCACCTCGCTGCCCACCAGGCTCTGCAGGATGGCGTGAACAGTGCCATCGCCACCGCAGGCCAGCACGGTGTCGTAGCCCTCCTGCATGGCCCGCTGGGCCAGTTCTACGCCCGCTCCAGGGGTGTGGGAGGAGAAGATCTCGGCCTCGGCGCCCGATCCACGCAAGATTGCTTGCGCTCCCTGCAAAGCCGCATCGCGGCGGGCAGCATTTTGCCCGGAGGCAGGATTGTCGATCAACGCAATGCGTTTCATGGTTGCTCCTTCTCTATTTGTCTGGAAACTGGCAACTTGCAGGCAAACAGAGAATCCGTGCCTCAAAGTCCTCATCGGCTCAGAGACACTGGGTACCGCGAAATATTAACTCTATATTCACAATCAGGGAAGAAGTAAATAGACACAGCCGGTTGAGAGGCGAGCGATCTTGCGTGGCATGGCAACAGCATTCATGAAATTCAAAGCCGCAAGCCGTATCATTCCCCCTGGAGGAATATCAAGGCCATGAATCTATCCGGCAATACCATCCTCATTACCGGCGGCGGCTCGGGTATCGGCCGCGGTCTGGCTGAAGCTTTTCACGCTCTGGGCAATACGGTGATCATCGCTGGTCGCCGTCAGCAGGCGCTGGACGAGACCACCGCAGCCAATCCCGGCATGAAGTCCATCGTCTTCGATGTGCAGGACGCTGCTTCGATCCGTGCCTTTGGCGCCCAGGTGACGGCGGAGTTCCCCGCGCTCAATGTGCTTATCAACAACGCCGGCATCATGCGCGAGGAGAAGCTGCTCGTCCAGCAGGAAGATCTGGCCGACGCCGAGGCTATCGTCGCCACCAACCTGCTTGGTCCGATCCGGCTCACCGCGGCGCTGCTGCCGGTGCTGCAAAAGCAGTCCAGCGCGGCCATCATGAATGTCTCTTCGGGACTGGCCTTTGTGCCGCTGGTGTTGACGCCAACCTACTGCGCCACCAAGGCGGCAATCCACTCCTATACGCAATCGCTGCGTTACCAGCTTCGCACCACGGCGATTGAAGTGCTGGAATTGATTCCGCCTTATGTAGCAACTCACCTGATGAACGGCGCAGACGATCCGCGCGCCATGCCGTTGGAGGCTTTTCTGACCGAGGTGATGAGCATCCTCAAGACCGTGCCCACGCCCGCCGAGATCTGCGTGGAAAACGTGAAAGGCCTGCGTCTGGCCGCCGAGCAGAATCGCTACGAGGGAACTTTCAAGGGGCTTAACGCAGCTCGCGCTGATATGTATTGAGATTTTTCATTGGATGTGCAGGGACAAAAGTAGATAAAGAGGGTTTGTCAGCCTGAGCGCAGCGCAGGATCTGCTTATTCTGTCTCCAACAAAATGCAGATCCTTCGTTTCACTCAGGTTGACGATATTCTAGAGCGGTTCCAGCATTGCTCTATCGGAGGTAGTCCGCACCATGCGCAATAGCAACCATGATCTGAGCCAGCAATTCGCCAGCGACAACTATGCCGGAATCTGCCCCGAAGCCTGGGCCGCACTGGAGCAGGCCAACCATGGCCACGCCTCGGCCTACGGCGAAGATCCCTGGACGGCGCGGGCCTCCAATGCATTCCGCAAGCTCTTCGAGAAGGAGTGCGAGGTCTTCTTTGTCTTCAATGGTACGGCGGCCAACTCGCTTTCGCTGGCTTCGCTCTGCCAGTCCTATCACGGAGTGATCTGCTGCGACTCGGCGCACGTGGAGACCGACGAGTGCGGCGCGCCGGAGTTCTTTTCCAATGGCTCCAAGCTGCTGGTGGCGCGCTGCGACGACGGCAAGCTTACCCCGGCATCAATTCGCGAACTGGCGACCAAGCGGCAGGACATTCACTATCCCAAGCCTCGCGTGGTCACCATTACCCAGTCCACCGAGACCGGGCGGGTATACACAGTGGAGGAGTTGCAGGCCATCTCCGCAGTCTGCAAGGAGCTGGGGTTGTCGCTGCAGATGGATGGGGCGCGTTTTGCCAACGCCTGCGCTCATCTGGGTTGCACGCCCGCCGAGTTGACCTGGAAGAGCGGGGTGGATGTGCTGTGTTTTGGAGGAACCAAGAACGGAATGGCGGTGGGTGAGGCGGTGATCTTCTTCGATCCGGCGCAGGCCGCCGACTTTGACTACCGCTGCAAGCAGGCCGGGCAACTGGCGTCGAAGATGCGCTTTCTGGCTGCTCCCTGGGCGGGAATGCTGGAAAGCGGCGCGTGGCTGAGCAACGCCGCGCATGGCAACCGCTGTGCGGCCTATCTGGCCGATGGCATTGCGAGTATTCCTAATGTCAAGCTGGCCTGGCCGGTGGAGGCTAATACCGTCTTCCTGAACGCCAGCGATGTGATTCTGGAGCGGCTGCGTGCCCGGGGCTGGAAGTTCTATACCTTCATCGGCGGCGCGGCACGGTTCATGTTTGCCTGGGACGCTGAAATGGCTCGCGTGGAGGCTCTGCTTGCCGACCTCAGGGCTTGTGCGGCGGAGTAGGTTTTCTTGGGGTGTTGAACACGGCCTATATGGATATTGAGTTTCCCCGGTCCCAGAATCGGGACCGGGGGCACCCACATTCTGTGAGTATTAGTACCGCTGCAGGAACTCCGGCTCGACGGGGTTCTCGAAGAGAGAGGCGTCGCGGGTGACGATCGTCAATCCCGAGGGAGTGACGAAGTAGCGGCGTTTGTCCTCGACCGGGTCGTAGCCGATCACCGTGCCTTCGGGAATGTGTACGTCGCGGTCGATAATCGCCTTGCGAATGCGGCAGTGGCGGCCGATGTTCACATGGGAGAAGATGATGCTGGCGTCCACATCCGAATAGGAGTTGACGCGTACATCCTGCGAAACCACCGAGTTGGAGACCGATGCGCCAGAGATGATGACGCCGGCGGTGATCACCGAGTTGACCGCGGTTCCGGTACGGCCCGGCTCGCCAAAGACGAACTTGGCCGGCGGATACTGGCGCACGCGGGTGCGGATGGGCCAGTTCTTGTCGTAGAGGTTGAAGACGGGCGAAACCGAGCAGAGGTCCATGTTGGCGTCGTAGTAGGCGTCGAGGGTGCCCACATCGCGCCAGTAGAGGGCCTGCTGCTTGTTCTCGTCGACGAAGCTGTAGGCCATCATCTTCTTCTTGCCCAGCATGTTGGGCAGGATGTTGTGGCCAAAGTCGTGCTTCGAGTTGGGATCTTCGGCGTCGGCGATCAGGGCCTTCAAGAGCACTTCGGTATTGAAGATGTAAATGCCCATGGAAGCATCGACGGCGTTGGGGTTCACGGGCGAGCGGAAGGTGGTGGACTGGGGCTTCTCAAGAAAGCCGCGGATCTCGCCGTTGCGGGCCACTTCAACCACGCCGAACTGATTGGACTCCTCGGGAGGGATGGGCAGGGTGGCGATGGTGACCTCGGCCTTGGTCTCCTTGTGGTAGTCCAGCATGCCGCTGTAGTTCATTTTGTAGATGTGGTCGCCGCCCAGCACGATCATGTATTTGGGCTGTTCGGAACCAATCGAATAGATGTTCTGATAGACGGCGTCGGCGGTTCCCATGTACCAGTTGCGGCCGGTGCGCTGCATGGGTGGCAGCAACTCGAAGAACTCGCCCAGCTCCTGCGCCACCACGCCCGACCAGCCCTCGCGAATATGACGATTGAGCGAGAGGGCCTTGTACTGGGTGAGGATGAAGACCTTGCGCAGGCCGGAGTTGATGCAGTTGGAGAGGGTGATGTCGATGATGCGGTAGTGGCCGCCAAACGGTACCGCTGGTTTGGCGCGATCGCGAGTCAGCGGGAAGAGCCGTTCTCCGGCACCACCCGCAAGCAATACTCCAAGCGTGTCTCTCATAGCCGTATACCCTTGTCTTCGAACTGATTCCCGCCCGGATTTCTACGGTGCAAGCGAAGAAGTTCCGTGATCCGGTACAGGGTCTTGTCAGGCGGCACCGGTCCATAGAGGCCGCCGAACGGTGGAGAATACCACAAACAGATGAACTTGGAACAACATCCATTGCAACGCGCAGGGATTGCTGAAAATGCCAACACCGGAGCCGCCGCCGACCTCATTGTGCCGTTGGTGACTCCGGTGTTGAAGAACTCCGTTGCCGGGGCTCTGTGGCCAGTGAAAATCAGCGCTTCTTTTTGAACTTGTACTCGACGCCCACCGAGATGGCGAAGTTGACATCAGTCTGGTTAATCTTGGTGCCGTAGTTGGTTCCGTAGCGGGTAACCACGGCATCTGGATTGATGCGGAAGACCCAACGGGCGGAGCGGTTTAGATCGATGTGGCCGCCGATAATCGCGGCGGGTGCAACCTGATTGTTGTAGAAGCCGACTACGGAAGGCGAGTTGCCACGCAGATCCTGCTCGAAGTTGCCATAAGCGCCGCCCACCAGCACGTGAGCGATCAGCGCGCCGTGCTTGTTGTGCGGACCCAGCCATTCGGGACCGGCAACGAAGAGGTTCTCGCTGATGAAGGGACCATTGATGCTCTTGGTGTTGGGAGCAGCGCCGCTGGTGCCGAGGTAGTAGCGGGTAGCGCCCTCCACGGCCCAGTGCTTGGTCAGCCAGTAGGAGCCTTCCAGGTCGAGACCACCGAGGTTGGAGCCTTGCAGCAGGTTGGGACCGGCCTTGATGTGCCGGTAGGCAGCGCCTATCGACACATCGTAGCGGTTGTCATAGCGCACGTTGGCCAGCGGATCGATGGCAATGTAAGTGCCATTGCCGGCGGTCGGGGCTGCGGTGCTCTGAGCCTGGAGGCGGGTACCGGCAGAGAGCGCCAGAACGGCCACGGCTACAAGGGAGACGGGAAAAAAGACAGAGGGACGCATCACCCATCAGCTTACAGGAGCGGACCAAGGCCCTACAACGCGAATTCCGTTGAATTTCTGCGCGTAACCTCTGGCTGGAATTGAAAATCCGCCAACTTGCCAACTTGTTATGCCGCGAAGCGGAACCATTCTGCTATTTCATACATTGATCATTCCCCATCCGAAGCAGGGGGCCGAATTACGGCAGATAGGGTTCTGCCCAGCTCCGCCAGACGAGAAAACGGACGGTTTTGAGAATTTCAAGAACCTCCGATTTACTCGAGTGGTAGAAGGATTCCGGCTCCAATTGTGGAGCAAGGTGGACCTTCCACAGGATGGGCAGTCGGTTGAAAAACAGTCCGGCACGGGGCAGATGGTGGCTGGTGGTGATGACTTCGGCTGACTGCCAGCCGTGCTCTCGCATGATGCGCACGGATAGTCGGGCGTTCTGGATGGTGTCATCGGCGACAGGCTCAACCAGAATCGCGGATGCCGGCATGCCCATGGCGCGTGCGGAGCGGGCCATCACCTCAGACTCGACAAAGCGGTTGCTGACAGCGCCGCCGGTAATGATCATGCGGGGCGCAACGCCGCGCTCGTACTCGTGGACGGCCTCGGTGACACGTGCCTGCTCTTCCGGGGTGGGGTTGCCATCGTCATCGCTGGGTGCGCTGAGCACGATGAGGGTGTCGAAGCGTTCCAGAGTGGTGTTGGCGGTCGGAGCGAGTTTGCGGACGATGGCTCCGCAAGCCAGAAGCAGGACTCCAGCTAGGCAGACGGCCACCAGCAGTTTGGTGCGCCAACCCAGGCGCGAGGTGCGGGAAGTGCGCCGGTGCGCGGAATGGCGGCGGTGAGGCCGGGATTGCTTTGAGGGCTTCAGGGAATCTCCTCCAGCCTCCACTTTAACGTGAAGGCCGGAGAATCGAGAATGGAACGGGTCTTAAGCAAAATTGGCGGGCTCGCCCCAGGCGGTGAAGACGGTCTCGCTCAGCGGCTTGCGGGAGCGGGGTGAGGTCTCCAGTGCAATCAGTTTTTCGTGACTCAGGGCGTCAGGGCTGCCCTGGTAGCCGAGGGCGATGATCGCGCCGAGGGTGTAATCCTCTGGAATGTCCAGGGTCATCCGGGCGGCAGCCTGATCGTAGCCGGCGATGGAGTGCGTGGTCAGGCCCAGTTCGGCCGCTTGCAGAGTGATAGCCGCGGCGGCGGCGCCCAGATCATAGAGAGCATAGCCGTTAGGCGATCCGTTATGGCTGAATTTGGTGCTGGCCACGCCCAGAATGAGAACCGGGGCAACTCCCGCCCAACCCTGATTGAAGCCCAGCAGGGAATCGTAGAGCTTTTGGTGGACCGGGGTGTTGCGCGTTCCCACCAGAAAGCGCCAAGGCTGCTCGTTGTAGGCCGAAGCCGACCAGCGGGCCGCTTCAAAGATTTTGGCCAGATCGGCGGGAGCAACTTCGCGCTCGGTAAAGGAGCGGGAGCTCCAGCGATTGAGCATGGCGGGCAGCACACCTTCGACAGCCGGGGCCTGTTTGAGCAAGTGGACTTGGATGGCAGACAAAGCCATGGGTCGTTCTCCTTCAATAACTTCTTCTTTTTGATTCGCGGGGGAGGGAAAGGATGCTTTACGAGGGGGCAGGGATCAGGGATCAGGGAAGGATGGTTCATTTCTTTGAATATTCTTTCGAAGCAAGGGCTTGCGCCGATCCTCGCAGGATCCCGCCACCCCTGATTCCTGTTCCCTACTCCCTGTTCCCTGTACTTAAACCAGTTCCAACGCCGCCATGCCTTTGCCGCGGGGCATGAAGCCGTCCTTGCGCCAGGCGATGGAGAGCTTTTCGCGGTTGAGCAACTTGTGGATCTGGCCGCGGGCGTGGTCGGCCCAGGGACCGGCGTTGTCCAGGCGGACGTACGCCTCCCAGTGGCGCAGAGCCAGGCGGCGTTCGCCCTTGCGCTCATAGGCCAGGGCCAGATTGTAATGCACGTCGGAGTAGCGCGGCGCCAGAGAAGCGGCCTTGCGGTAGGCGGCGATGGACTCGTCGAAGCGTTCCAACTCGTCGAGCACATTGCCCAGGTCAAAGAAGGCCAGCACGTAGTTGGGGTCGGCGACTGTGGCCTGCCGATAGAGGTCCTCGGCGCGGTCAAACTCGCGCAGATGGAAGTGGATGGTTCCCAGATTGATGTAGGCGGGCGCGTAGTCGGGATCGAGGGCCAGAATCTCTTCATAACGCTCGACAGCGCGCTTCTTTTCGCCTGTCTCCTCGGCCTGCACTGCGTCCAGAAAAAGATCCTGCACACTCTGTTGCAGGGAGAAGCCGGATCGGCGCAGCAGCGCCGGCTCGGAAATGGCGCCGGGACGATCGGCGGTTCCGGTACGGCCCAGACGCTCGAAATCGAAGAGCAATTGGCGGCGAATGGGGTCCATGACCGCGCCACGGTAGCGGAAGGCGAGACGAGTGCCGGTACGGACCGGGCAAGCCTCGACGAGCGGATTGCTCATGCCGGAGACGGCCTTCATGGCCAGAATCGAATGGCGAATTGACGCAGCCGAAACATCCTCCTCGCGAAGGATGCGCAGGGTGCGCAACTGGCCCAGATCCTGAAAGGAGTAACTCTGTTTATGCGCAATAAGTTCCGCGCGCTCCCAACCCAGTAGCTGGTGGGGGCTGATTTGCAGGATTCTTAAGACTTCCTGGCGGCTATAGCTGGTCACTCTGCGATGCTCCTTGGGGCTCGGCCTGTCATCGTGAATCGGGTGACGGACACCGAAACCTTTGCTGTGCACGGCGATGGGAACAGTTACTGAGAAACCGCTCTTGCTGCGATTATGACAAGAGTATGCGTGGATAAGCAGACAAGAACTACCGCGGCAACAAAAAAATACGTGGATAACCCGTACCTGATTTGGTACCCCTCCCGATTTGATTGTTGCTGTGGAAAACTGAGAAGAAATGCATCTTTAGCGACAATTCCTAGGGATAACCCGCAAGAAAACCGAAGTGCCTCCCTTCGGCACTGGAGAGAGAAACACGGCGGAAAACGGCAGATTTTGATTGGAGTCTTGCTTGAGAGGGGTGAATTGGGGCCTTGCGAAGGGCGCTCTGAATCATTCAATACAATTGTCTATCCGGGCACTTACCTTAAAAGGGCACGGCTAGAGCACTTTAGGAAATAGTGTGAACTTTATGAAAGCATTGTAGGTCGTCGCTCCCTGATGGTCGCGCCGACTTGAGAGCATGGTTTCGGTCTACTGCATTTCCTAAAGTGCTATAAAGTCGTGCCCTTTCAAAAACGCGGCTTGATCAGAGGCTCCCTAGACCGACTCGACCGCACTGATGCGGTTGGCGATTTCCAGGGCCAGGGAATCGATCTCGGTGTGGAAGAGACGGCGCTCGCGCTGCGGCAGTTCCTCAAGCAGTTCCTGGAAGGGAGTGACCTCGCAGCCGGGGAAGGCAGCAAAGCCCACCGCGTCGGCCATACGGCAACTGACGTTGATCAGCTCGGCCATTCCCCAGGAAGCGTCCTTGGGACGGGGATGGTGGTGTTCGGCGACGACCATCTCGAAGTCGCTGGGAAGCTTCCAGTCGGCAATCAACTGGCGGCCCACCTCGCCGTGGTCCTTGCCAAAGAGTTCGCGCTCAGCCTTCAAGATGCTTTCAGGGGTGCCGCTAAAAGAGCCGAGCAGCACCGCGTACTCTCTGGACCGCACCGCGGCCAGGGCCAGGCGGCCAATGTCGTGCAGTACGCCGCAGGTATAAGCCGTGTCCTTGTCCAGGAAGCCGGCAGAAGCCAACTGTTCGGCGATCAGGCCGCAGGCCAGATCGTGACGCCAGATGGCGCGCATCGCAGGCATGCTGAGCGTCTTGCCCAGATAAGTGCGGGCGCCAACAGTCAGACAAAGCCCTTGCAGGTTGTTCACACCCAGCACCGCGATGGCCTGCAGAATGCTGTTGGAGGGGAAACGTGGGGCGTAGAGCAGCGAGTTGGCAATGGAGAGGACTTCGCTGGAAAAAGCCGGGTCGGATGAGATCAGGTCACTGAGTTGGTGCAGTTGCACCGACTCACGGTTGGCCAATTGCATCACGCGAATGGCTACCTGAGGGAAGGGAGGCAGACGCAGAAGCGCCCAGGAGTCCTGGAGAACTTCGATTCTTTGCCGTTCACTCTGCACCGCCGGTCTCCCCTTTTCGCACTGCGCTCTATTGAGAATACGGCCTTTTAGGGAATGGCGCTTGCGGCACATTTCCCAGGAACAAGCAGAGATGCAGGCGAATTCCCCTGTATATGAACTTTCGGCACAAATGGGAATTATTTCAGTAGTTTTCTTCAAAATGCGAAGGATTGATCTGCCTTTCTGGAATGTTTTGGCGAAGACGACGCGGAGACAGGAGGGGTTTTCTGGAAGAAGCAGGTAATAGCGCGAATCTTTCTTGCTGATCAAAAACATAAAACCGCATGGAAACAGGCAATTTCATTCTGTGAGACGCTACAGCCAGACCTGTGGAAGCACCATGAGCAGAATGTGCAACTTGGCTGGCTAAAAAAACTTGCCATGCGGCGGGGGTGGGGGCTAGGCTGTTGACATGCGTCGATGTCGCTAACACCGTTCCGGTGATTGCTCCGACGAACCCGTGCGCGTTTTACTATTTCGACTGTCCACACGGCCGCACGACGAATCCCCCAACCATCTGACAACGAAAGACCTGGGAGCGTATCCCAGAGAGGAGATCATCATGGCGCAGATTGCTGCGGATGTAACTGAACTCATTGGCCGGACCCCCCTGGTGCGGCTCAACCGCGTTGCAAAAGGTCTTGGAGCTACCGTACTGGCCAAGCTGGAGAGCCAGAACCCCGTTTCCAGCGTCAAGGACCGCATCGGCCTGGCGCTGATTGAGGCTGCCGAGAAGGAAGGCAAGATCAAGCCGGGCGAGACGGTACTGATTGAGCCCACCAGCGGCAACACCGGCATCGCCTTGGCGTTTGTGGCTGCCGTCAAGGGATACAAGATCATCCTGACCCTGCCGGAGACGATGAGCCTGGAGCGCCGCGTGCTGCTTTTGGCCTTTGGCGCGGAGATCGTGCTCACTCCCGGTCCCAAGGGCATGAAGGGCGCCATCGCCAAGGCCAACGAGATTCTGGCCAAGACGCCCAATGGCTATATCTTGCAGCAGTTCGACAATCCCGCCAACCCGGCGATTCACTACGCCACCACCGGTCCCGAGATCTGGAACGATACCGACGGCAAGGTGGACATTCTCATCTCCGGCGTGGGCACCGGCGGCACACTGACCGGCGTAGCCAAATACATCAAGGAGCGCAAGCCGGAGTTCAAGGCTATTGCCATTGAACCGGTAGACAGCCCGGTACTGAGCGGCGGCAAGCCCGGACCGCACAAGATTCAGGGCATCGGCGCGGGTTTTGTGCCCGGCGTTCTGGACACCAGCCTGATTGACGAAGTGCTCCAGGTGAGCAACGACGACGCGGTCAGCACCGCGCGCCGTCTGCCGCTGGAGGAGGGTTTGTTTGTCGGCATCTCTGCTGGAGCGGCGGCCTTTGCGGCTCTGCAAGTCGCGGCGCGTCCCGAAAACGCAGGCAAGACCATCGTGGTGGTGTTGCCCGACTTTGGCGAGCGTTACCTGACCAGCGTGCTCTTCGACACCCTGCGCCAGCAAGCGCTGTCTCTGCCAACGGAAGAAGTAGCGCTGTAAGCGTGAATTGCATGAACGCAGATTATGTCAGGGCGCGAATGGAGTGGCGCCCTGACACGTGCATGGTCATTCTGAGTACAGCATAGGATCTGCATTTGTCACCGATCCACATTTGAACTGGACCTAACTATGTCTCTGTTTGCTCGCATTGGCGAAGATATCAATTCCGTGCTGGAGCGCGACCCGGCGGCGCGTTCACGGCTGGAGATCATCCTCTGTTATCCCGGCCTGTGGGCCGTTTGGATGCAGCGGATCAGCAACAAGCTGTGGAAGGCCAAGCTGCGACTGCTGGCGCGTGTTGTCTCGCAGATCGCCCGCTTCTTTACCGGCGTAGACATTCACCCCGGCGCGACGCTGGGTAGGCGTCTCTTCATCGATCACGCTACCGGCGTGGTGATCGGCGAGACAGCCATTGTGGGCAACGACGTGACCATGTACCAGGGGGTTACTCTGGGCGGCACCGGCAAGGGGCACGGCAAGCGCCACCCCACGATCTGCGACGGTGTTTTCATCGGCAACAACGCCAACATCCTGGGCAACGTCACGGTGGGCGAAAACTCGCGGGTGGGCGCTGGATCGGTGGTGCTCACGGACGTTCCACCGAACTCGACGGTGGTGGGCGTGCCGGCGCACATCGTCTATCGCAATGGACAGCGTGTGCTGATCACCGATCCGCACGATGTGAAGGACCCGCTCAGTGACGCTCTGATCGCACTCTCGGCGCGCGTCGAAGCCTTGGAAGGCAACCTGGGCGAAGACGTGCAAGCTGTTCCCTTCTTTGCGGAAGAGGCTGAGCGCACGGCTTATCGCGAGCAACTCGACCGGCTGCGCGGCCTGGTCTCGATGGGCGAGGGGATCTGAGACGGCCACGTCCGTTGTACATAGCCACTGGCAACGCATAAAGTTGAGAGTTCTCACTTTTTCGCTGGGGTCGTGCCGTTTGTTGGGATTTCGTTGTCTACCGCTCCTCTGCCCGCTGCTGGTGAGCGTGGCCGTACTTTCCGCGGCTGCGCCTTCCCGCTCGCATCGTCTGGTTCAGGCTGCCGCGGTTCCCGATGAACTGCGTTCGTCGGTCTTTACAGTCAAGGTCAATGGGCAGGCGGTCGATGTTGTCCATGCCGCTTCCAGCTACAGTTACATCAGCTACGACACTACTGGTCCCACCGACGTGGAGGTCACCGCGGCCGAGGCTGGCTTCTGGGACAAGGGCGTGGATATTCAGCCCTGGCGGCTGGGCATCCGGCCCAAGCGAGACGGCCAGACGATCCGTTTTCACCTCGAAGGTCCGGCCAAGCTTTCCATCGCCCGCCCGGGCGACTTTCTCAATCGCGCGCAGATGCTCTTTCTTTTTGCTGGAACCCCTCCGCCGCCTGCGCCTAAAGGGCCGAATGTGCGCATCATCCCCGCGGGCGTCTATCACCAGAGCCTGAACCCGCAGAGCGGCGAAACCCTCTATCTGGAGCCGGGAGCCTATCTCTTTGGCAGCCTCAACCTGTGGAGGGTTCACGACGTGAAGGTGCTGGGCCGGGGAACCATCATCTACGAGGGCTCGCAAGACCCCAACGCCGACGAAGGTTGGATGCAGAAGCCGGACTGGCACTGCATCGGCTCGCTGGAGGCGCATAACGTCCAGATCAGCGGCCTGACCTGCCTGGTGCGGGCACGAACCTGGTCGATCCAGATGAAGGATTCGACTGGATTCACTTACGACGATCTGCGCCTGATCGGCGGCAATGCTGCCAACGCCAATCAGGACGGGATGGACTGGCTGGGCGGGGGCGATACGGTGGTACGCGACTCCTTTTTGCGCGCTTCGGACGACGTCTTTGCCATGCAGGGAGCCTGGGACGGCTACAAGGATGCCGACATGGTGCGGCCGGGCCACGATGTGCAGAATATTTTGATCGAAAACAGCGTGCTCTCCACCAGCATCTCCAACATCGTGCGCGCCGGATGGCCGCGCAAGATCTACAACTCGCGCAACTTTACCCTGCGCGACTCGGATATTTTGCATGGCGGCATCGGGGCCTGTGGGCAGACCTTTGGGCTGTTGGGATTTTGGGGCGCCCAAGGCGCCAAGGGCTTCCACACCAATTTCACCTTTGAGAATCTCTTTCTGGACAACTGGTACTCACTGGTGCAACTGGAGCAGGAGGAGCCTTCGATCGATGGAGTGATCTTCCGTAACATCTGGGCGCTGGACCACCCGGCTTTGGAAAGTTCCACGCTGACCGGGCAGGTGAAGAATGTGAGCTTCGAGAATGTGAAGCTGGGCCAGAAGCGGGCGAGCGGCGATGCTGCTCTGAACCTGATTGTCGCGTCAGGAACGGAAGCTCCGCGCTACCTTGCCCCGCAGGGCCCCTTAGCGGATTTTCGTGTGGACCCGCAATTTATTACTCCGGGTCAGAACGTCACTTTTGCTGCCACGCCAGTGGCAGGGGCGCGCTTCACATGGCTTTTTGGCGACGGCACACAGGGCGCGGGCCGCACGGTGAAGCACAGCTTTCCCGACGCCGCGGGCACGGAACTCGACGGCGTCAATGGCGCTGGCCGCTACCGCGTGCTGCTGAAGGTAGAAGACAAGCAGGGGCGCATTGATTGGGCGGCGCAGGGAGTGGTTGCCGTAGCCCATTGGCACGAGGCATTGCCTGCGGACGGTCCCGCCCTGGCAGGGCTGGAGTGGAAGCTTTTTCCCGGAACCTGGACGCTGCTGCCGGATCTGAGCCAGATGCAGCCGCTCTTTCATGGCGAATCGAGCAACCTGCAAGGCGACTCTCATGGATTCACCAAGTTTGCGATGGTGTGGGATGGATTGATCGATATTCCCGCCGATGGTGGCTACACCTTTCACCTGATGGCCCGGGATGGGGCGCGGCTGGTGATCGATGGTTTGGAAGTGGCCAGGACCGGGCCGCCCTTTGCCCAGGTCTGCGGCGCTTCCGGCAATGCGGTGCGTTACGAGCGCGGCTCGCTGGGGCTGCGGGCAGGCAAACACACGATCCATGTGGAAGGGTTGCACTCGGTGAGCGAGGGGTCGCCGCGCCTGCTGTGGGAAGGTCCGGCGCTGCCGCTGACCGATGTGCCGGCAGCGGCCTATAGCCATCGGAACGACAGTACGGTAGCGAGTCCGCAGGACAGCGTGTCAGCAGGTCATCCGAAGCGGTAGCCGGACCGGCATTACACCCGCAATTGTGTGGATTCATCCTCTCCCCGGTCCCAAAATCGGGACCGGGGGCACCCATCGTCTCATGTTTTCAAAAATTATTGAGGCAACTGGCTTGCGTCCCAGCCGCCGCCCAGGGAGCGCACCAGTGCGACGCTGGCGACGAACTGGCGGGTCTGCAAATCGGTTGCGGTGCGCTGGTTTTGCAAGAGCGCGGTTTCGGCGGTCAGAACTTCCAGATAGCTGGTTACGCCGCCTTGGTAGCGCTGATTGGCCAGATTGTAGGAGTGCTGGGCGCTGGCTACGGCTTGCTGCTCGACGCCCGACTCCTGCTCCAGAATGCGCAGGCTGGAGAGCTGGTCTTCCACATCGTAGAAGGCGGCCAGAACCGCGCTGCGGTAAGCGGCGGCCTGCGCTTCGTAGCTGTGGCGAGCCTCATCGGTGATGGCGTGGCGCTGACCGGCGTCGAAGAGGAGCTCTGTTGCTTGTACGCCTAAAGACCACAAAGAACTGGGGCCTTGCAGCCAGGTGCCGCCGTGCATGGACTCGAAGCCTCCTGCTGCGCCCAGGTTGATGTTTGGGTAGAAGGCGCTGGCGGCGATGCCGATTTGGGCGTTGGCGGCAGCGGTGCGGCGCTCGGCTGCGGCGATGTCAGGGCGGCGTTGCAAGAGCTGCGAGGGCACGCCGAGGGGAAGCTGGGGCAGCTTTTCATCGATGGACGCTGCCGGCAGGCTGAACTCGGAGGGTTGCAGGTTGGCCAGGGTTCCGATTGCGTGTTCGAACTGAGCGCGGGCCACGCCCACATCGACCAGTTGAGCACGGACGGTTTCGAGCTGGGTACGTGCCTGAGCCACATCGGCTTCGGTGCCTACCCCGCCAGCCAGACGGCGCTGGGTCAGGTCGAGCTGGCCTTCGAGGCTGGCGACGGTGGCGGTCAGAAGTTTGGACTGGGCGTCGAGGCCGCGCAGTTGGAAGTAGTCGGCGGCCAGCTCGGCGTGCAGACTGAGGTTGATGGAGGCCAGGTCGGCAGCGCTGGCCTGGGCGTTGGAACGGGCGGCCTCGACGGTGCGGCGAATGCGGCCCCAGATGTCGGGCTCCCAACTGGCCTGGCCGGTCAGAAAGAGGTCGTTGTAGCTGTTGGGCCGGGCGGCGCTGTAGGAGGTTCCATTGACCGAGGTCTTTTCGCGGTTGATCGACGGACCGGCGGAGAGCGTCGGGAAGAGCGCGGAGCGGGCGGCGAGCACCTGAGCGTGCGCGGCCAGATAGGCTTCCGATGCCTGACGCAGGGTCTGGTTGTTGGCGGCGATGCGATCTTCGAGTTGATTGAGCTGGGCATCGCTGAAAACTTCCCACCACTTGCCGCGCAGCAGACCGTCGGAGGGCGAGGCGGGTTGCCACGCGCCGTCCTTCGGGGCGGGTGGAGGCAATAGGACCGCGGTTGCGCCGGTTTCCTTGTAGGCCGCCGGGGCCTGGTAGGCGGGCCGGTTGTAGTTGGGGCCGACGGGCTTGCAGCCGGAGAGAAGGACGAGAGCTAGGAGGCTGATGCTGCCCAGACTAAGCGACTTCAAGAGAGAAAAAATCCCAGGTCCCAAGGGCGGGACCTGGGGCACCCGATTTTTGTGTCTCTTCAAAACAACATTGATCCCGGTGTTTTGCGGCATGGCTACTTGCCTCCTGCCGCAGCAGTTGCAGGAACCACTGTGACCAGCTCGCCTTCGATCAACGAGTCGGGCGGATCCTGAATCACCTGATCGGTCGCGCTCAGGCCCGTGATAATGCGCACCGTTGCGCCGTCGTCTTCGCCGATGGTAACGGGAAGCAGGCGGGCGATGGTTCCATTGCTGCCTTTGACCACAGTGCCGACCCGCAATCCTTCCTTGCGAAAGATAAGGGCGGCGGCGGGAACGATGAAGCTGGGACTGGCGGCCGGAGTCTTGAAATGAACCTGGGCCAGTGAGCCGGGCAGCAGTTCTCCGGCGCGGTTGTCTACGTCCACCTCAACGAGTAGAGTCCGGCTGGCGGGGTCAATGGCGTCTGCCGTGCGCACCAGGGTTCCCTGATAGATTTTGCCCGCGTGTTCGGCGAAGGTGAGGTCGATCTTTGCGCCGGTCTTGATGTTGCTGGAGTTGATCTGGGGCAGGTTGGCGTAGACGCGCAGGGTCTGGATCGCCTGCAAGTGGAAGAGCTCCTTGCCGGTACCGGGGTCGATGAGCTGGCCGGTATCGACATTGCGGGCGGTGATCACGCCGTCGAAGGGAGCATAGACCTTTTCAAAGGATTGCAGATCGTGCAGGCGCTGCACGTTGGCCTGCGCGGAGCGAACGGCGGCGGCGGTAGCCGCGGCCTGATTGACGTAGACGTCGGTGTCTTGCCGCGAAACGGCGTTGGACTGCACCAGTCCGGAGTAGCGCTCGGCCTGCGCGCGGGCATTATTGGCGTTGGCCTGGGCAGTGGCCAGATCGGCCTCGGCCTGGCGCAGTTGCTGATCGACCTCGGGGGTGGAGATCTCGGCCAGCAGCGCGCCCTTCTTCACCTTGGCGCCGATGTCGAAGTACCAGCGGGTCAGATAGCCGGAGGTGCGGGCGTAGATCGGCGAATCGGTCAGGGCGGTGACGTTGCCGGGGAGGATGAGGCTGTCTACCGGCGCGCCCATCCTGGCGGGCGCGATGATCACCGTGGGCGCGGCCAGTTCGTTGGTGCGCTCGGCCAGGACCACCTTGGCGGCGTTGCGGCGAAGGATGCCGAAACCAGCCAAAAGTACCGCGATCAGCAGCAGGATGACGGCTCCAGCCACGGCCTTGCGCGGGGCGATGGGCTGCTGCTCGGGCGCGGTTTCGTGGGACTCAGCTACGGGAGCTGGGGAATGGGGGCTCGGATTGGATGCGTTGTTCATGAGGGATAACTCCGAAATCTGGTCAAATCTGGTCAACCTGGTCGTCAAATTCGTCAAAGGCCGCGGTGATTCCCGTGCCCAGTGCGGCCCGGCGGCGGCGTTCCAGGCGGCCGTGGACAGCGGAGAAGCAGGCAGGAACAAAGAGCAGCGTGGCCACGGTGGCCAGCAGCAGGCCGCCGATCACGGCGCGGCCCAGCGGGGCGTTTTGTTCGCCGCCATCGCCCAGACCCAGGGCCATGGGAACCATGCCGATAATCATCGCCAGTGCGGTCATCAGCACCGGGCGCAGGCGGACAAAGCCGGCGTTCAAGGCGGCCTTGCGGGCGTCGCCTACCAGAACTTCCAACTGCTCACGGGCGAAGCTGACCACCAGAATGGAGTTGGCAGTGGCCACGCCCATGCACATGATGGCGCCGGTAAGCGCCGGAACACTCAGCCGGGTGTTGGTGAGGAAGAGGAACCAGACGATTCCGGCCAGTGCCGCGGGCAGGGCGGCGATGATCAGGAAGGGATCGAGCCAGGACTGGAAGTTGACCACGATCAGCAGATAGACGAGCAGGATGGAGAAGAGCAGGCCGGCCAGCAGGCCGACGTAGGACTTGTACATGGTCTCGCTCTGCCCGCGCAGGGTGAAGTGCGAGCCGCGCGGCAGTTCCCTCTGGTGAGCGGCGATGATCTTTTCAATCCTGCGGGTCACCGAGCCCAGATCGGTGTTGTCCACGTTGGCGTAGACGTCGATGACGGGCTGCACATCGTAGTGGCTGACGGTGCCCAGTTCGGCTCCGGGGGTGATGGTGGCCAGATTGCCCAGCACCTGCACCGGGCGTGCCGAGCCAATGGCTCCATGGACGGGGGGAGCGGCGGACTGCGCGATCATGCCGGAACCGGAGACGGGCAAACTCTCCAACTGTTCCAGCGAATCAATCTGGTACTGCGGGGCCATGATGGCGACGTTGTAGGTGACGCCGGTCTTGGGATCAAGGTAGAAGCTGGGGCTGGTCTGGAAGCTGCCGCTCAGGGCCACCAGCAGGCTTTGCGCCACGTCCTTCTGGGTGAGGCCGATGGACTGGGCGCGGGTGCGGTCCACATTGACCATCATCTTGGGATAGTCGAAGGGCTGCTGAATGCGTGCGTCGGCTGCGCCGGGAACGTAGCGCACCTCATTCAGGATGCGTTCGGCCAAGGCGCGATTTTCGGCCAGACGCGGGCCGACAATCTGAATGTCGATAGGCGCGGAGAGGCCGAAGTTGAGAATCTGGGTGACGATGTCTACCGGCAGCATGTAGAAGGTCACGCCGGGATACTGCCGGGCAAGCACCGAGCGCAGATGCTCGACATACTTCTCGGTGGGTTGGTGATCCTTGCTGAGCTGCACCTGAATATCGGCGTCGGCGGGACCGATGGGGGCCGAGGTCGAGTAAGAGAGGTTCAGGCCGGAGTTGGGCAGGCCGATGTTATCGACAATATTCACCACTTCTTTGGCGGGAATGTTCTGGCGAATGGTGGAGTCTACGGCGTCACAGAGGGCGGCGGTCTCTTCGATGCGGGTTCCGGTGTGGGCGCGAACGTGAATCTTGAACTGGCCGGAATCGACGGAGGGGAAGAAGTCCTGACCCAGAAAGGGCGCCAGCAGTCCTACCGAAGCCACCGCAAAGAGAAAGAACAAAGGAATAAAAACCGCGGAGTGGTCTACGCAGAGCATGAGCAGGCGCAAATAGCCGCTGCGGAAGGCTCCGAAGCCTGTCTCGAAAGCGCTCTGGAAGCGGATGAAGGGATTGCGGCTCACACGCTTGGCAGCGGCCTCGGCGTCGTCGTGCTCCTTGAGCAGGTACTTGGCCATGGTGGGCACCACGGTTCGCGAGAGCAGGTAGCTGGCCAGCATGGCGAAGACCACCGCTTCGGCCATGGGCACAAACAGGTAGCGGGCCACGCCGCTGAGAAAGAACATGGGCACGAAGACGATGCAGATGGCCAGCGTCGAAACCAGGGCGGGAACGGCGATCTGTGCCGAGCCGTCGAGGATGGATTGCTCCAGCTCTTTGCCGGCTTCGAGGTTGCGGTTGATGTTTTCGATGGCCACGGTGGCGTCGTCGACGAGAATGCCGACGGCCAGAGCCAGGCCGCCCAGGGTCATGATGTTGATGGTCTCGTGCAGTGCGGCCAGCACCGCCAGCGAGCACAGGATGGAGAGGGGAATGGAGACGGCGATGATGATCGTCGAGCGCCAACTGCCCAGAAAGACCAGAATCATGATCGCCGTCAGACAGGCGGCGATGATGGCCTCACGCGCCACACCGGCGATGGCGCTCTCCACAAAGATCGACTGATCGGAGAGGGGGCTGATCTGCAGTTCCTTGGGAAGCTGGCCCTTGATGCTGTCGAGTTTTTCGCGGACGCTGCGGATGATCTCCAGTGTGGAGGCAGAGCCGGTCTTCATGACGGCCATCATGATGGCGCGTTTGCCGTCGACGCGCACGATGTTGGTCTGGGGCGGATTGCCGTCGCGGACGTGGGCCACGTCGCGAACGTAGATCATGGCGCCGTTGACCGTTTTGATGGGTAGATTGTTGAGATCGTCGATGACCTGCGGCGCGGAGTTGGTCTCGACGGCGTACTCGAAGCGGTCGATCTTCATGGTGCCGGAGGGCGCAATCAGGTTCTGCACGGAGACGGCGTTGACCACATCGGAGGGCGAAAGCCCCTTGGCCTGCAGAGCGTTCAGGTCCAGATCCACCTGCACCTGGCGCGTCTTGCCGCCGTAGGGGAAGGGCGTCTGCGCGCCTTCGATGGTCGCCAACTGGGTGCGGATATTATTGGTTCCCAGATCGAAGACCTGCTGCTCATTGAGACCCTGTCCGGAGAGCCCCAGCATCAGCACCGGCACGCTGGAGGCGTTGTACTGGATGATGAAGGGCGGTACCGAGCCCGGCGGCAGGGAACGCAACTGCACCTGACTGATCGAGGTGACCTGAGCCACCGCGGCGCCGATGTTCACATGCGGCTGAAAGAAGATCTTGATGACCGCGACGCCGTTGAGCGACTGCGATTCGATGTGTTCGATATCGTTGACGGTCGTGGTGAGGCCGCGTTCGCTGTTGCTGACGATGCGGTTGGCCATCTCCTCGGCGGAGAGGCCATTGAAGTTCCACACCACGGTGACCACGGGAATATCAATGTTGGGAAAGATGTCCGTCGGCATCGAGAGGATGCTGAGAACGCCCAAAATCAAAATCAACAACGCAAAGACGGCGAAGGTATAAGGCCGCCGCAGCGCAAGCCGGACAATCCACATAAGGCTGTATCTCGCTCCTGAGCCGCGCAACCAGTTGCGGTGTTACCGGTAGCCAGGCATGAGCCCTGAGCAGTAAAACCTCCGGCAAAGACACCGCTCCCCTGGAGCCGACTCGTCAGATTGCGGAAAGGAACCCCCCATCCACCTGACGGTTGAACACTGACCAATTTGGCGCGGCGCAAAACAGCTTCGCGGCCGGGGATGATTCTGCGCTCCGCGGATTTCCGTGGACCGACACAACTCCCATTCAGTAACAGTATGCATCCAGGGAAGCTTAAGCCGAGATGAATCGTCCCGAAATCGCGGATGATGGGAACAGGGAATGAGCAATCTGCATCATTGAGGCTCAATCTGGCTCGCGTACAATAATCCCGGTTGCCTTTCCTGAAGTTGGCGACAAGGATACCGGGAAAGCGAAAACTTTTGCGCCGCGCCGGGGTCTCTAGAGACACGATCACGCTGCCGGCAACGCCGGCAGAGCCCTATTCACACCAAACATGACGGGAATCGACACCATGTCCAACGAAGGTACTCCGCAGTCTTTTGAATCCAGCCCGCAGGCTCACAAGAGCTCCTGGCTCCGTATTGTCTTTTACCTGGTGCTGGCGGGAGTGGTTGGTTTTGTGGTCTGGAAGGTTTACCAGAACCAGCAGGCGACCAAATTGCAGGCCGCCGCCCAGGCTGCCGCTCTGCAGAGCAAGCCGGTTCCGGTGCAGGTGGCCGCGGTGGAGCGCAAGCCGATGCCGATCTATCTGACCGCGCTGGGCACAGTGACCCCCTACATGAGCGTGACGGTGAAGGCGCGGGTCAATGGCGAGCTGTTGCCGGTTAAATTCACCGAAGGACAAGAGGTTCGGGCGGGTCAGACGATCCTGAACATCGACCCCAAACCCTACAAGGCGGCGCTGGATCAGGCCAGGGGTACGCTGGCTCACGACGAGGCCCTGCTCAAGAACGCCCAGGCGGAATATAAGCGCTACAAGGCCCTTTTTGATGCCGGCGTTGTCTCCAAGGAGACTCTGGATGCCGACGAGGCCAATCAGGGACAGTATCGGGGCGCCATCGAGTCGGACAAGGCAGCGATCGAGACCGCCCAGTTGCAACTGGACTGGTGCGCCATTCAGTCGCCTATCAGCGGCAAGATTGGTCTGCGTCTGGTCGATCCCGGCAACATCATTACCGCCAACACCACCAGCCTGGTGGTGATCAACCAGTTTGAACCCATCGCGGTGGACTTCACCCTGCCGGAAAACGAACTGCCCCAGGTGCTGGGCAAACTCAAGGGCGCGCATCAGCTTCCCGTCGAAGCCTATGATCGCGGCGACGTGCTGAAGCTGGCCACCGGCCGCCTGCTCACCGCGGACAACCAGATTGACACCACCACCGGCACCGACAAGCTGAAGGCGGTCTTCGACAACAAGGACCAGTCGCTCTTTCCCAACCAGTTCGTCAACATGCACCTGATTCTGGAGAACCGTCCCAATGCGCTGGTGGTGCCATCGGTGGCCATTCAGACCGGCGTGGACGGAACCTTTGTGTGGGTCGTCGAAAAGGACGCCAAGGGCAAGCAGGTCGCCAATCGCAAGCTGGTGAATGTGGCGCTGGCCGAGGGGCAGGTCACCATTCTGGATAGCGGCATCGAGGCTGGCCAGCAGGTGGTGGTGGACGGCGCGGACCGTTTGCAAAAGGGACAACTGGTCTCGGTCAGCGCGCCCGCCCAGCGGCATGGTCAGGGCGCCGCGGCAGCAGGGAGTGCGGCTATCTCCGGCCTGCCCGCGGCTCCCACCACGGACGCCAGCGCTCAACATGAGAAGAGGGCAAAGCAGTGAATCCTTCCCGGCCCTTTATTCTGCGCCCGGTGGCGACTTCGCTGCTGATGGCGGCCATTCTGCTGGCGGGCTTTGTCGGCTACCAGCAGTTGCCGATCTCTGCTCTGCCCGAGGTGGATTACCCCATCATTCAGGTGCAGACCTTCTATCCCGGCGCGGGTCCCGAGGTGATGGCCTCGTCGGTGACCGCGCCGCTGGAGCGCCAGTTTGGCCAGATGCCGGGGCTCAAGCAGATGACCTCGGTCAGCTCGGGCGGCGGCTCGGTGATTACTCTCGAATTTAATTTGGACGAGAACATCGACGTGGCCGAGCAGGAGGTGCAGGCGGCTATCAATGCGGCCAACAGCTTTTTGCCCACCGATCTTCCCAATCCGCCCATCTACAGCAAGGTGAATCCTGCCGATGCGCCGGTCATGACACTGGCGCTCTACTCCGATTCGCTGCAGTTGGACAAGATTGAAGACGCCGCCGACACCAACCTGGCGCAGAAGATCTCGCAGGTTACCGGCGTGGGCCTGGTCTCCATCGCAGGCGGGCAAAAGCCCTCGGTGCGTATTCAGGCCAACCCGGCGCAGCTCGCCGCTTACAATCTGAGCCTTGAAGACCTGCGCACCGCGCTATCCACGGCCAATGTGGATCAGGCAAAGGGTACGCTCAACGGCAATCGCCAGTCCTATACCATCGGCGCCAACGATCAGCTGATCAGCAGCGACGATTACAAGCCTGTGATTATTGCCTATCGCAACGGCGCGGCGGTGCGGGCCTCCGATGTGGCGACGATTGTGGACGCTGCCGAGAACTCGCAACAGGCCGCATGGATGGATCGCCAGCCGGCGGTCATCGTCAACATTCAGCGCCAGCCCGGCGCAAACATCATCGCGGTGGTGGACCGCATTCACAAGCTGCTGCCGCAGTTGCAAACCAGTCTGCCGGCCAATGTGCAGGTGCGCATACTTACCGACCGCACCGACACCATTCGCGCCTCGGTCAAAGACGTGGAATACGAGTTGATGCTTACCATTGCCCTGGTGGTCATGGTGATCTTCCTCTTCCTGCGCAACTTTGCCGCCACCATCATTCCCTCGGTCGCGGTGCCGCTGAGCATCGTGGGAACCTTTGGCGTGATGTACCTGCTGGGCTATTCGCTGAACAACCTGACATTGATGGCGCTGACCATCTCCACCGGCTTTGTGGTGGACGATGCCATCGTGATGATCGAGAACATCTCTCGCTTCATCGAAGAGGGCATGAGCCCGATGAAGGCGGCGCTCAAGGGCAGCTCACAGATCGGCTTTACCATCATGTCGCTGACCATCTCGCTGATCGCCGTGCTGATCCCGCTGCTCTTCATGAGCGACGTGGTGGGAAGGCTCTTCCGCGAGTTTGCGGTGACCCTGGCGGTAACGATTCTGGTCTCGGCAGTGGTCTCGCTGACGCTGACGCCGATGATGTGCTCGCGCATTTTGAAGGACAAGTCGGTAGCCAGCCAGTCGCGCTTCTACCACTGGTCGGAGGGGGTCTTCAACTCCGTCATCGCCTTCTACGGACGCACCCTGCAGGTGGTGCTGCGCTATCGCTTCATTACTTTGATGGTGACCATCTCTACTTTTGTGGCGACGGTCCTGCTCTTCATCATCATCCCCAAGGGCTTCTTCCCGGTGCAGGATACGGGTGTGGTGCTGGGCATCAGCGAAGCGCCGCAGACGGTCAGCTTCACCAGCATGGCCCAGCGGCAACAAAAGCTGGTAGATGTGCTGCTACAAGACCCGGCGGTCGACAACGTCTCGTCGTTCATCGGCGTGGACGGCACCAACACCACGCTCAACTCAGGGCGCATTCAGATCAACCTCAAGCCGCTGGAGCAGCGCGAGAATCTCTCCGCCAGCGATATCATTCGCCGCCTGCAGCCCAAACTGGACGCGGTTGACGGCATTCAGCTTTTCCTGCAACCGTTGCAGGATCTTTCGGTGGAAGACCGTGTTAGCCGCACCCAGTTCCAATACTCGCTCGAAGATCCCGACGCCAACGAGCTGGCGGTCAACACCCGCAACCTGGTTACCGAGCTGAGCAAGGAGAAGGTGGTCACTGACGTGGCCAGCGACTTGCAGGATCAGGGGCTGGGCGCGCAACTAGTCATCGACCGCGACACCGCGGCCCGGCTGGGCATCGCCATGGCCGACGTGGACAATACGCTCTACGACGCCTTCGGTCAGCGCCAGGTTTCGACGATCTTTACCCAGCTGAATCAGTACCATGTGGTGATGGAAGTGGCTAAAAACTTCCAGACAGATCCCAGCACGCTGAATAATCTCTTTGTGAAATCGGGCAACGGCACGCAGGTTCCACTGAGCATGGTGGCGCATTGGGAACAGAGCCGCGCGCAACTGGCCATCGGTCATCAAGGGCAGTTCCCGTCTACGGTGGTCAGCTTCAACCTGGCCCCCGGCAAGGCGCTGGGCGACGCGGTGGATGCGGTCAATCGTGTCGAGAAGAAGATCAACATGCCGGCCAGCATCAACGCCAGCTTCCAGGGCACGGCCGCGGCCTTCCAGACCTCGCTCAGCAACGAGCCGCTGCTGATTCTGGCGGCGCTGATCACGGTTTACATCGTGTTGGGTGTTTTGTATGAGAGCTACATCCATCCCATCACCATCATCTCTTCGCTGCCCTCGGCGGGCGTAGGCGCGCTGCTGGCGCTGATGATCACCCACACCGAGTTCAGTGTGATTGCGCTGATCGGCATTATTCTGTTGATCGGCATTGTGCAGAAGAACGCCATCATGATGATCGACTTCGCGCTGCAAGCCGAGCGCGAAGAGGGCAAGACCGCCGAAGAAGCCATCTTCAGCGCCTGCCAGTTGCGTTTCCGTCCCATCTTGATGACCACCATGGCCGCGCTGCTGGGCGGCTTGCCGTTGTGGCTGGGCGGCGGCGTGGGCGCGGAGCTGCGCAAGCCGCTGGGCGTGGCCATCGTCGGCGGATTGTTGCTCTCGCAGTTGCTCACCCTTTACACCATCCCCGTGACCTACCTGTACTTTGACAAGCTGGCCAAGTGGATGAAGCGGCACGAGCTGAAGCAGGGCTTCGCGGAACAAGATGCGCATGCGGATTGAGTGAGGGATCAGGGGACAGGGACTGAGGGACAGGGACTGAGGGACTAGGGACTTAGGGACTAGGGGACATCTTCAGTAGTCGAGCTTTGTAACAGGGCATGGCTTTAGCCGTGCCGAAAAGGTCGCAAAAAGGGTTGGGCTTTAGCCCCTGCGGGAAAGCAATTTTGATGGAGTGCATGCCCTCAGCCGCAAAAGCCGAATCTCTGTTACCTGCTTGCTGTGACACAACTGAAGTCGCGCTCTGACACGTTGCGAATTTATTGCTACTGGCTGCTCAGGTGGCAATCCTCAACCAACCTCTAGCTGGCAGCTAGAAGCTAGAGGCTAGAAGCTAGGGGCTAGAGGCTTAATCAATGCATCTTTCCGCGCTTTTCATTCGGCGACCGGTAGCCACTTCGCTGCTCAGCCTGGCCCTTCTGCTGGCCGGCTCGATCGCGTATTCGGTGCTGCCCGTAGCCTCGCTGCCCGATGTGGATTTTCCGGTGATCAGCGCCAGCGCGGGACTGCCCGGCGCCAGCCCCGAGACCATGGCTTCCTCAGTAGCCACACCACTGGAGCGCCAGTTTGGCCGCATCGCCGGCGTCAATCAGATGACCTCGTCCAGTTCGCTGGGCGCGGCCTCGGTCTCGCTGCAATTCGACATCAACCGCAACATCGACGCCGCCGCCCGCGACGTGCAGGCCTCGATCAACGCGGCCCGCAGCCAGCTTCCTTCCTATCTGCCGCAGAACCCCAGTTACCGCAAGGCCAACCCGGCCGAAGCGCCGATTCTGATTCTGACCCTGACCTCGGACGTGGTGCCCAAGCCGCAGATCTACGATCTGGCCAACTCCATTCTGGCGCAGAAGATCGCGCAGATTCAGGGCGTGGGCCAGGTCTTCGTCGGCGGCAGCTCCAGCCCCGCCGTGCGCATCGAGCTGAACCCCATGCAACTGGGCAGCAACGGCATCGGCCTGGACGCTGTACGCACCGCGCTGGCCGGCGCCAACGCCAACCGGCCCAAAGGCGCATTTGAAGATGCCGATCATCGCTGGCTGATCAACGACAACGACCAGATCTTCAAGGCCAAGGACTACGCGCCGATCATCGCCGGCTATAACCAGAAGACCGGCGCTCCGGTGCGTGTCTCCGACCTGGGAACCGTCACCGACAGCATTGCCGACATTCACACCGGCGGCGTCTCGGGCATCAATCCCGACAACGGTCCGCCGGCGCAGCTCAAGAGCGCCGTGCTGCTGGTGATCTTCAAGATCCCCGGCGCCAATGTCATCTCTACAGTTGACAGCGTTCTGGCGCAGTTGCCGCGCCTGCAGGCCGCCATTCCGCCCACTATCAAGGTCGACGTAGCCGTGGACCGCACCACTACGATTCGCTCCAGCGTGCGCGATGTGGAGATCTCACTGTGCATCAGTGTGCTGCTGGTGGTGTTGGTGGTCTTCCTCTTTCTGCGTGAGGTGTGGGCCACTATCATTCCCTCGATTGCCGTGCCGCTGTCGCTGGTGGGTACCTTCGGGGTGATGTTCCTGATGGGCTACACCATCGACAATCTCTCGCTGATGGCGCTGACTATCTCCACCGGCTTTGTGGTGGACGACGCCATCGTGGTTATCGAGAACATCACCCGCTATCTGGAACAGGGTTTGAGTCCCTTCGACGCGGCCATGAAGGGCTCGAAGGAGATCGGCTTTACCGTGCTCTCCATGAGCACCTCGCTGATTGCCGTCTTCATTCCCATTCTCTTGATGGGCGGCATCGTGGGCAAGCTCTTCCGCGAGTTCGCGGTAACGCTGAGCGTGGCCATCGCCGTCTCGTTGCTGGTCTCGCTGACCACCACGCCGATGCTCTGCGCGCAGTTTCTCAAGCCCCACAACAAGGTTAAACACGGTCGCATCTACCGTGCCACCGAACGCGCCTTCGACTGGATGCACAACGAATATGCCATGGGACTGCGCTGGGTGCTGCGCCACCGGGTGGTGGTCATGTGCGTGCTGCTTTGCACCATTGCGTTGAATGTCTACCTCTTCATGCACGTGGCTACAGACTTCTTTCCAACGCAGGATACCGGGCGATTGGGAGGCCGCACCATTGCGGCGCAAGACATCAGCTTTCCTGCCATGCGTGAGAAGCAGCGCATGCTGGCGCAGATGGTTTTGGACGATCCGGCAGTCAAGTCCGTTACCGCCTTTGTGGGCGGCGGTGGTCCCGGCGGCGGCAGCAACAATACCGGCAACATGTTTGTGGCCCTCAAGGATCTGAACAAGCGGCCCGACCGTGTCTCCGCCACCGATGTAGTCAACCGGCTGCGCAAAAAACTCACCAGCGTTCCCGGAGCGATTCTCTATCTGCAGGCGCAGCAGGACATTCAGATTGGCGCTCGCGGCGGAGCGGCGCAGTATCAGTACACGCTTTCCGACGAAAACCTGAACGAGCTCAGCACCTGGGCTCCGAAGCTTCTGGCCCAGATGAAAACCATTCCCGAACTGCGCGACGCCAACAGCGATCAGCAGAATCAGGGTCTTGCCGCAAATCTCACCATCGATCGCGATACTGCCGCGCGCCTGGGTATTACCCCCCTGGCCATCGATCAGACGCTCTATGACGCCTTTGGCCAGCGCGAAGTCTCCACCATGTACACCAGCCTCAACCAGTACTTTGTGGTGATGGAGGTCGACCCGCAGTATCAGCTCAGCCCCGACGCGCTCAACGGTATCTTCGTCAAGTCCACCACGGGCGCCATGGTACCGCTCTCGGCTATTGCTCATTTTGATGAGCAGCGGACATCGCTCCAGGTCAACCACCAGGGACAGTACCCGGCAGTGACGCTGAGCTTCAATCTTGCACCGAACGTGGCGTTGGGCGATGCGGTGACCGCACTGGAAAAGATGCAGCGCGAGATGAATATGCCGCCCTCCATTCATCCCTCCTTCCAGGGCACCACGCAGGCCTACAAAGACTCACTCAGCAACGAAGTCTGGTTGATCCTTTCCGCATTGGTCGCGGTCTACATCGTCCTCGGTATCTTGTACGAGAGTCTGATTCATCCGCTGACGATTCTCTCCACATTGCCTCCGGCCGGAGTGGGTGCGGTGCTGGCCTTGATGCTGACCGGAACCAGCCTGACCATCATCGCCCTGATCGGCATCATCCTGCTGATCGGCATCGTGAAGAAGAACGCCATCATGATGATCGACTTCGCCCTGCAAGCCGAGCGCGAACAGGGCCTGCCGCCGGTCGAGGCCATCTATCAGGCGTGCTTGTTGCGCTTCCGCCCGATCATGATGACCACCATGGCCGCGCTCTTCGGTGGATTGCCGTTGGCCATCGGCATGGGCGTGGGATCGGAGTTGCGCAAGCCGCTGGGCATCACCATCGTCGGCGGCCTGATTGTTTCGCAGTTGCTGACCCTCTTCACCACCCCGGTCGTCTATCTGCTCTTCGACTGGATTCAGTGGAAGGTCATGCGGCTGCAACGTGTCGGCGAAGAACTGGAAGTGGCTGAGGGGAGCTAGGAACTGAGGGACTGAGGGACTGAGGGACTAAGGAACTAAGGGACTGAGGGACTGTGGAAACAGCACGCAATGAAGGGGGACTTGCTTCCTGATGTTTTTTGTTGACTGACATATCAGTCCCTTGGTCCCTCATCAGCGCAATCGCATGAAGAATGAGTGGTTCCACGCAGGCAGATGCACCCTCTTTCCAAAGGAATGCCCTTGAAACGGGAGACCGCGAACATGATTCCCGCGCAAATTGCCGTTTATTTCCCCTTCTTGGCGCACAATGCAATGAGGGGCGTTCCTCAAACTTGGGCGGAGTGAGCACAACCGATTTTTCATCTCGGATGCCTGCCCCCTACCCCCCCCCTATAAAATATCTATCTAACTGAAATTAAACGGTAGAGCGGCTATAGCACTTTAGGAAATGCTGTAGACCGAAACCATGCTCTCAAGTCGGCGCGACCATCAGGGAGCGACGACCTGCAATGCTTTAATAAAGTTCACACTGTTTCCTAAAGTGCTCTAAAACACCTTCATTGAGGAAACCCCTCTCTCAAGGAGCGATGCGTCCATGTCCCTTTTCAACGCGGTCAACATCCACATGCAGCCTCTCGGCGGCCGGTTGGGTGCGGGAACACCTGCAAAAGCCCTTGATCCACTCCGCCAGTTTGGATTGGTTATCCCTACCAACGGCCTTCGCCCTTTCTTGATGCGTTTGCCCTCAGTCCCTTAGTCCCTCAGTCCCTCAGTCCCTCAGTCCCTTAAAAGTCCCTCAGTCCCTTAAAATGGAAGAACCCCATGTCTTCTCCATCCCCCAAACCTTCTCGACGAGGTATGGAGGCATTTGCCTCCCGCGATTTCCGCCGCTATCAACTGGCCCGTGGCCTGGCCGTGCTGGCCTCGGAGGCGCAGTCGGTCGCCGTCGCCTGGCAGGTTTATTCCATCACTCACCGCGCGCTCGATCTGGGTTATACCGGTCTGGCGGTCTTTTTGCCGGGGTTATTGTTTCTGGTGCCCAGCGGCCATGTTGCGGATCGCTTCGACCGCCGCCGCATCCTGATGCTCACCTATAGCTTGCAGGTGCTGTGTACCGCCGCTCTGTTTTTCATGGCCCGCAGCGGCGTTCAAGCGGTTTTTCCCATTTATGGGGTGCTGTTTCTGATCGGAACCGGCCGCGCCTTCAGTGGGCCCTCCGGCACTTCGTTGATACCCCAACTGGTGCCCGAGAAGCACTTCGTCAACGCCATCACCTGGGGCGGAGCGATCTTTCAGTTTGCCAACGTGGCCGGTCCGGCGCTGGGCGGCATTCTTTTTACTCTACCTATCATGCTTTTGCTGCCTAACTTTTTGGCCGCACCGTGGCTGGAAGGCGCGGCCATCGTCTACCTGCTCAGCAGCCTCACGCTCTGCTGCACGGTGCTGCTGATGGCCAGCCTGCACATCCGGCCGGGCCGCATGGAACCTCGGGATATATCGCTCAAGGTGATTTTGGCCGGCTTTCGCTATGTCAGCAAATCGCCGATGCTGCTGGGCTCCATGTCGCTGGATCTCTTTGTGATGCTTTTAGGTGGAGCGACGGCGCTGATGCCCATCTTTGCCCATGAGATTTTGCACGCCGGGCCACGCGGACTGGGAATGCTGCGGGCCGCTCCCGCTGCTGGTTCTGTGCTGATGTCGGTGTTGATGGCCCGCTTCCCTCTGCAACGGCACGCCGGACGCAAGCTGTTTTCGGCTGTCGCCGTCTTTGGCGTGGCTACTGTCACCTTTGCACTCTCGCGCAATCTCTGGCTCTCGCTGGGCGCTTTGGCGGTCTCCGGCGCGGCTGACGCCATCAGCGTGATTGTGCGCGGCTCCATGGTGCAACTGGCGACGCCGCCGGAGATGCGCGGCCGGGTCAGTTCGGTGAACTCGCTGTTTATCGGTGCATCAAACGAACTGGGCTCTTTTGAGAGCGGCGTGACAGCGCAGTGGTGGGGCGTGATTCCCGCAACCCTGTTGGGCGGTGTCGGCGCGCTGGTGGTAGCGGCGCTATGGAGCGCGATTTTCCCCAACCTGCGCCGCATCGACGAGCTGAGCTCAACCGCTCTGCGCAAGATGGTGGCGGACGAACAAGCGCCACCAGCGGTCTCTTAATACGGCGCTGAATGAGGGCATGGTTTCCCACCCTTTCCGCCTAAAACGTGGAAAGGATGGGGCCCAGGATATCGAAGAAAAGCAAATAGTCGAAGCTCACGGACAGGCAGCGCGAAACCGGATACACTGGATCGGACCGCGTTTGCGGTGGGAGATAAGCTCTGTGATCAAACGTTTACATTGGGCTATGGCGGGACTGGTTCTGGGCTTGGGATTCACAACGGCGCAAGTGGCTCTGGGGCAGTGGAATACCCCCAATCCAGTGGTGAGTTTCGAGAAGCGCTCTGATGGTTTGGAAGTGCGGCAGAAGGATGGCGTGCTGCGGCTGACCGTCAACTCCGCGGAAATTTTACATGTGACCTACGCGCCCGCCGGAGTTCCCGCCGCACAGCACGCGCCGGACGGTGTGGTGGTCAAGCAGGATTGGCCTGCCGCGCCCTTCGAGGTCGGCTCCGACGAGAAGACCGTCTCTCTGGCCACTTCCAAGATCCGCGCCGTCATCGACCGCGACACCGGCTCTCTGCACTACTTTGGCCCCGAGGCTAGTCACCTGACCGGTCCCGTAGCCACGGGTCCACTGACCACCGCCGAAGCGCCCAAGGGACAGGCGTTGACCTCCGACACCTACCGCTCGCTGCGCCCGGTCGAGGTCAATGGCGAAAAGGTATTTCATGCGGAGGTTTTTTTTGCCATCTATGGCTCGCACGAAGGGCTTTACGGGTTGGGCCAGCATCAGGCCGGGGTATGGAACTATCGCGGCGAGACCGTCGATCTGAGCCAGGAGAACACCAACATCGCCATTCCGCTGATGGTCTCGACCAACGGCTACGGCATCTTCTGGAACAATCCCTCGCGCAGCCGGGTGAACAACCGCTTCATCCACATGCTCTATCTGTCCGCCGAGGTCGCCGACCAGATCGACTACTACTTCATCTACGGCCCCGAGCCGGACCAGATCATCGCCAGCTATCGTCAGCTCACCGGTGACGCGCCGATGTTTGGCCGCTGGGCCTATGGCTTCTGGCAGTGCAAGAACAAATACCAGTCGCAGCAGGATCTGGAGACCGTCGCCGGCAAATACCGCGCAGAGCACATTCCGGTCGACAACATCGTGCAGGACTGGTTTTGGTGGACCAACATGGGCGTAATGGAGTGGAACGACCACTACCCCAACCCCCAGGCAATGATCGACAAGCTGCACGCCGAACACTTTCACCTGATGGTCTCCATCTGGCCCTACTTCCGGCCGGGCAGCGCGGTGTATGACCAGTTCGACAAGAACGGCTGGTTCATCGACAAGATGAAGGCGCCCAACTACCATCCTCTGGGGCAGGCGCTCTACGATCCCACCAACCCCGCCGCCGCCCAGCAGTATTGGGCCAACGCCAACACAGCGCTCTTCCAGAAGGGAGTGGACGCCTGGTGGCTGGACACCGATGAGCCGGAGACCGAGGGCAGCGAGAACAACCTACTCACCTCCAAACAACTCTATCTGGGCTCAGGTGCGCGCTACGCCAATGTCTTTCCCAACTTCCATACCGCAGTGGTGGCCGATGGGCAGCGGGCGGCTTCCGACCAGAAGCGTGTCTTCATCCTCTCGCGTTCGGCCTATGCCGGCTCGCAGCGCAACGGCATCACGGCCTGGAGCGGCGATGTTTTGTCCGACTGGGTCACCTTTCAGCGCCAGATTCCCGCCGGCCTGAACTACGCCATCAGCGGAATGCCTTATTGGACCACCGACATCGGCGGCTTCATCTCGGGCGGCAATCTGAACGACCCCAATTTCCGCGAGCTGTTTGTGCGCTGGTTCCAGTTCGGCGCCTTCTCGCCGATCTTCCGCGTCCATGGCACGCGCAATCCCGACGAGAACGAGCTCTGGTCCTACGGGCCGGAGGCACAGAAGATTCTGGTGGAGTACGACACCCTGCGCTATCGCCTGCTGCCCTATATCTACTCCCAGGCCTGGCAGGTCACCAGCAACCACGGCACCATCATGCGTCCTCTGGTGATGGATTGGCGCAATGATGTGGAAGCGCAGAATACCAGCGACGAATTTCTATTTGGACCGGCCATTCTGGTCGCGCCGGTGACGCAGAAGGGCGCGGTCAGCCGCAGCGTCTATCTGCCGCGGGCGCTCTGGTACGACTTCTGGACCGGCGAGAAGCAGCAGGGCGGCAAGCGCATTGAGGCGGATGCTCCGCTCAGCAAGCTGCCGTTGATGGTCCGCGCCGGTTCCATTTTGCCCATGGGCCCGGCGATGGAGTGGTCCACACAAAAGCCCGCCGATCCCATTGAACTGCGCATCTATTCCGGCGCGGATGGCGACTTCACTCTCTATGAGGATGAGAACGACAACTACAACTACCAAAAGGGAGCGCACGCCACCATCGCCCTGCACTGGAACGATGCCGCCAAGACGCTGACGCTGGGCAAGCGGGAAGGAAGCTTTCCAGGGATGCTGAGCGAGCACACCTTCAATGTGGTGGTCGTCGCCAGCGGTCATGGAGTCGGCGGCGGCGAGACCGGGAAAGCTGACGCAACCGTCGTCTATAAGGGAGAAAAGCTGACGGTGAAGCCGTAGTGGTATGAGAATCATTCGGATGATAATCAACCAATTGGTGGATGATTATCATCCGAATTTTAGTTGAGCACCAACTGCTTTTGGGCGGATAGTGAGAGCATGGCAGGTCGGTTTCTTATCGAGAGGCTCTGCGAAGCGCTGGGCGATACCCCTGCTGTCCTGGTCAATGGCGCGCGCCAAACCGGGAAAAGAACCTTGGTGCAGTCGGTCAACCTGCCCGGTAGCAGCCGTCAGTACCCAACCTTCGACGACCTCGGCATTCTGGCTGCCGCCAAACGCGACCCCAATGGCATTGTTGCCGGCTTGAACAATCCAGTCACGATGGATGAAGTGCAGCACATCCCCGAGCGTGTCTAAGTATTCTGCGCGCGCTTGACCGAGCGGACGCCGCCTACCCGGCGCAGGTTCATCACGATGCGGTTGAGGTGGCGCACGTCTTCGGCTTCTACCACAAAGGCGATCTCCGCCTCGCCGTCGTCGTCCTGGCGAATGTCGACGCCGCGGATGTTGGTGTTGTCGTCGCTGATGACGGCGGTCAGTTCTTTCAACATGCCCATGCGGTCGTCGCAGAAGACGGTGATCTTGACCGGATAACGCTGCGGCTTGCCGACAGTCTGCTCACCGGCCCGGGCCCAATCCACGGCGATGCGGCGGTCGCTCTCGTAGAGCAGGTTCTGCACATTGGAACAACTGCGAGCATGAACGGCAACGCCCTTGCCGCGGGTCACGTAGCCGATAATCTCTTCGCCGCGAATGGGGTTGCAACAGCGAGCGCGATAGACCAGCAGGTCGTTCTGCCCCTCGACTTGCAGCGAGTCGGAGCCGGTGAGGTGCAGCTTGCGCACCGCGTCGGACATGCCCGCTTCGGTGCCGGGCTTGGTTTCGGGAACCGCTTCTTCCTCACCGTGGCTGGCATAGCCGGGAATCAGCTTGTTCAGCACCTGATGCGCGGAGTGCTTGCCCTGACCGAGCAGCGCCAGCAGATCGGCGGTAGTGGCTACGCCATATTCGCCGGCGATGCGGCTCAAATCCTGGTCCACGATCTGGCTGAGCGGGACCTTGAACTTTTTAGCTTCCTTGTCCAGTAGCTTGCGGCCGATCTCGACGGCCTTTTGCCGCTGGTCTTCGTTGAGCCAGTGCTTGATCTTGTTGCGAGCGCGGGGACTTTTGACGAAGGTCAGCCAGTCGCGGCTGGGCTTGTGATCCTTCTGGGTGATGATCTCGATGATGTCGCCGGTACGCAGCTTGGTGCGCAGCGGCACCATGCGGCTGTTGACCTTGGCCCCTACGCAGGTGTGGCCCACCTCGGTATGGATGGTGTAGGCAAAGTCGATGGGCGTACCGTCGGCGGGAATGACCACCACCTTCCCCTTGGGCGTGAAGGTATAGACCTCGTCGGGATAGAGGTCCATCTTCAGGCTGCTGAGGAACTCGTTGGGGTCGGTCATCTCCTTTTGCCACTCGACGAGTTGGCGAACCCAGTTGAGCCGGTCCTCGTCGCGGGCAGTGACCGCCGAGGCTCCGGCCTTGTACTTCCAGTGCGCCGCGATGCCTTCTTCGGCGATGCGGTGCATCTCTTCAGTGCGGATCTGCACCTCGAACTGGTGGCCACCCTCGCCCATCACCGTGGTGTGCAGCGACTGATAGCGGTTGGCGCGAGGCATGGCGATGAAGTCCTTGATGCGCCCCGGAACCGGTCGCCACAGGGTATGAATCAGGCCAAAGACTCCGTAACAGGCCCCTACATCCTGGGTGATGACGCGAATCGCCAGCAGATCGTAGACCTGATCGAAGCTGACCTGAGAGCGCTCGATCTTTTGAAAGATGGAGTAGAGGCGCTTGATGCGCCACTCGACGCGGGCTTCGATGCCGTTCTCGCGCAACTGCTCGACCAGCGTGTCTTCAACGCCGTGCAGAAACTGCTCGCCGTCGATGCGCCGCGCCTCAACTGCCGCTGAAACCTTCTCATAGCTGACCGGATCGGTGTAGCGAAAGGCCAGATCTTCCAGCTCACCGCGCACCTTGCCCATGCCCAGGCGGTGGGCAAGCGGAGCATAGATGTCGAGTGTCTCGCGGGAGATAGCCTCCTGGCGCTCGGGCTTCAAGTGCTCCAGAGTGCGCATGTTGTGCAGGCGGTCGGCCATCTTGATCAGGACCACCCGGACGTCGGAGACCATGGCCAGCAGCATCTTGCGCACGTTCTCGGCCTGCCGGTCCTCGCGGTTGGCAAACTGGATCTTGTCGATCTTGGTGACGCCCTCGACAATGTGCGCGACCTGATCGCCAAACTCGATCTGAATCTCTTCGGTGGTGGCGGGAGTGTCTTCGACGGAATCGTGCAGCAGGCCGGCGGAGATCGCGGTGGCGTCCATCTTCAACTCCGCCAGAACCTCGGCGACCTTCAGAGGGTGCACGATGTACGGCTCGCCGGATGCCCGCATCTGCCCTTCGTGATGGCGGACGCAGAACTCCCAGGCCTTGCGGATCAGCGAGATGTCTTCATTGGGACGGTTGGCGTGGACTTGCCTGAGCAGGCCGTCGAAGCGCTGGTCAATCTCTTCGCGCTCGGCTCGTTTGAGGGCGATCCTGGCTTGCTGGTCCAACTCCAGCTGCGTTGCCGCTTCGGTGGAGCGCGTTACAGCCGTCTCTTCCGCAAGACCTACGGAAGGTTCCTTCGATAACTCCGGAATGGGCTGTCTGACCGTCGCCATGCTTCATTATAGGCCGGGTTGATAAGAATGAAACGCAGCAACCATTCAAGATGCTTCAAAATGGGCCGGATTGAATACAGGAAACTTCAGTGTGCACGGTGGGGGGAATTACTTCGCGGCTTTATCTTGAAACTTACTTCCTTGATAAGATGAACAAGTCCCATCCTCTGGGCAGACTGCTCAGGGGAGCATCCAGGTCGTTGCGGCGTAGAGCATTTTCGATTCTTAAGTCGCGTTACGAACAGCGTACGAGGTGGCTTTTTCTTGAGGAAAGAGCCACTCAGCATGTCTGTTTCCGTAGAGAACTGAATCGAAAATGCTGTCGCTCCCGCACCGGGGCCTGCATTCCCCAAGGAGCACCTCATGTTCAAGCCTCGCACCGCGCAGCCTGTCCGCAAGACCTCATCGTCCGACCGCAAAACAACTTCAGGAACCGCCGCAAGACGCAGCCCCGAAAAGCGGGAAGCTCCTGTCAATCCCTACGCGTCCAAGAAAAACGCGCCTTATCTTCCCGCGGAAAGTGCGGAACGCCCGTACCCGACGGAGCGCCCGTATCAAGCAGAGAGACCAGCGGGAGCACCGGCAAGAGTGTCCAGCAAGCCCCGGCAAGACAAGTCAGGTCAAGACAGGTCAAGATCAGATAAAAGATCCACCTCCCGGCCTGCGTCCAGTGCACGTCCGGCGTCCGCTGCAAAGTCCGCCGGCGCATCTGTCCGCTTCGACGAGAAGCCCCGGCCCGCGGCGGTGATTGGCGCCAATCCCGGAGCCCGCATCAATCGCCGCGCCGCAGACCGCCTGCGAGCCGGCTTTCTGTGGGTCTACGCTTCGGATCTGGAGTCGATCGAAGTGCCTGCCGGCGATCCGCCCGCCCTGCTGCCGGTTGCCGACAGCCGGGGATTACTGTTGGGAACCGCTCTGTATAGCCCCACCTCGCAGATCGCACTGCGCGTGATCTCGCGTGAAGCGATCGACGAAGCGCAGTGGCTCAAGCTGCTCGCCGTTCGCCTCAGCGCCGCCATCGCCCGCCGCAAGCCGCTGCTCGATGCGCAGCAAGGGGCGACCACCGATTCCTTGCGCCTCTGCTTCAGCGAGGCCGACGATCTGCCCGGCCTGATCATCGACAAGTACGCTGGCCTGATCATCGTGCAGCTTCTGGCCAAGGGGCTGGACTCGGCCGCGGTGCGTGAGGCCGTGGTTCATGTGCTGCGCGCGGAACTGAAACCTGACGCCATTATTGAGCGTCCAGACCCGCGCATGAGAGAGTTGGAAGGTCTTTCCGCTCCCAGTAACGAGCCGCTTTGGATTGCTAAGAAGGCTGAAGGCAGCGCTGCAACGGAGTTCCAGATCAATGGGCTGCAATTTCACTTCGACGCTAACTCCGGGCAGAAGACCGGTGCATTCCTCGACCAGCGTGCGAACTACGCCGCCGCTCGCGACTGGGCCAAACAGTTGGGAGCCACCGGCCGCGCCCTCGACGTCTGCACCTACCAGGGCGGATTTGCCCTGCATCTGGCTCAGGTCTGCAAGGAAGTTACCGGCATCGACGCCTCGCGCGCCTCGCTGGAAGTGGCCGAGCGCAACGCCGAAGCCAACCGCGCCCAACTCACCGCGCCTGTGGAGTGGGTCGAGGGCGATGCTTTCGAGATTCTGCGTGGCTGGTCGGATGCCGGCGAAAAGTTCGACGCTATCGTTCTCGATCCCCCAGCCTTTGCCAAAAGCGTTCGCGCTGTCGAAGGCGCCCTGCGCGGCTACAAGGAGCTGAACCTGCGTGCCCTGCGCATGTTGCGGCCGGGCGGCCTGCTGGTCACCTGCTCCTGCTCGCACCATGTGAGCTGGTCCGATCTGGAATCCGCCGTCTCTTCAGCCGCTGTCGACGCCGGCCGCCGGGTGCGCCTGCTGGAACGCCGTGGCGCAGCCATCGATCACCCCGTCATTCTCAATCTGCCCGAGACGGAGTATCTGAAGTGCTTGATTCTGGAAGTGGAGTAGCGGTGCGGCAAGCCAGCAGGTCAGCGAGTGAGCAGGTCAGCGAGCTAGCGAGTTAGCGCTATCAGCGCAGACAGAAAACCCATCCTCAAAGCGTCAACCGCGCGCGAGGATGGGTTCTTTCTTGGCTGCAGCAACCCGTTGCCGGAGCTGATGGCTTTTACGCCTGAGCGACGCGGGGACGGGGGCGCTGCGGCGGAAAGAGCCGCTTGAGCCAGGCAAAGCTGAGCCAGCCAAACCAGCTGGAAGTGCTGGCGCGGTGCTTCTCCTTGTCTTTTTGGCCGACGTTGCGCAACTCAGCCAGCGCCTCCTTGACCTGGGCGCGCAGCGCCTCGGCCTCAAAGGTACAGGAGCGCAGGTAAGCGGAGACGGTCAGACCTGCCTCGGCGGCGCGCTGATGCAGTTGCTCGCACTCCAGCTTGCTCATGCGGATGGTGATGCTGGCATTCTTCAGATTCCGCTCAAAGGCTACCGAATGGCGCTCAAACTCGCGGGCATTGCGCTGAACCAGCTCGGCCTCAGCGGCTGCGTGAGCACGGGCAAAGGCATCGGCGCCAACCGCGCGACCGCGCACGGCGTCCTGGGGCAGAAAAGCATCTTCGGCACTCTCGGCACGTTGATCGGCAGTGTTTTCCTGGGCATCGGGAGCGCGATAACGGGCGTGGGAGCGCAAGGCGCGCTCATAGCTCAGGGTGGCTACATCCTCGCCAAGTTCCTCGTCATTCCATTCCGGCTCGGGCTTGGGCGCGGGTGTGGCCAACGTCGCCAGCAGACTGGCAAAGCTGGCTGCGGAGGGGGAGGTTGCGGCATTGTCTGCTGTTTCCATGGCCGAAGCATAAACCGTGTAAGACAGCAACGTGAGGAGTTTCTCACATAAAAATTTTACCGATTCCCAAATGTGGAAAAACCGGTACGAAACTCACGAGCGGCTCCTGATTTGTCCTATATCGGCACAAGTATGCGGGTTCTGGAGGAAAATCACCGGAAATGTGTCGTCATACAAGCGTCTTACGGGCTTCTTCGGGGCCGGGAAGTATCCGGCCAGGCAAGCGCAGCAGGCGGCTGACGGCGGTGGCGTTCAGGGGTTTGGCAAACAGATAGCCCTGACCGTAGCGGCAGCCCATCTGGCGTAGTAACTGGTATTGTTCGTTGGTTTCGATGCCTTCGGCGACCACGTCCATGCCCATCACCCGTGCCAACTCAATGATGGTGCGCACGATCTGGAGTGGCTGCTCGCCATCAGTCATGCGTCCCACAAAGGTACGGTCGATCTTGAGCACGTCGAAGGGGAAGGAGTGCAAATGATTGAGGGAGCTGTAGCCTGTGCCGAAGTCATCCATGAGCAGGGATACGCCCAGCCGGCGCAGGCTGTTCAGGACTTCCAGAGCTGTTCCCATGTTGGTGATGAGGCTGGTTTCGGTCATCTCCACGCCCAGTTGCCGGCTGGAGATTCCGGTCTGCACCAGCAGCGCCTGAACATGGTCGGCCAGCCCTGTTCGGGAGAATTGCCGGGCGGAAAGATTCACACAGACGCGCAGGGTGTGGTTCTGGAGGTTTTCCTGGTTCCACTCCTGAATCTGCCTGCAGGCCTCTGCCAAGACCCAGTCGCCGAGTGGCAGAATGATGTCGCTCTCTTCGGCCAGGGGAATGAAGTCCATGGGCGCGACCATGCCTCGCTCGGGGTGTTCCCAGCGAATCAGTGCTTCCAGACCGATGATGCGGCGAGAGACCAGGTCGATTTCCGGCTGGTAGTGGAGGACGAACTGATGATCGTCCAGTGCTCGGCGCAGGTCGGCCTGACGGGGCCAGACTTCAGGTGTGGGAACGACAAGGAGGGGGCTGCGCTCATTGTGGCGGTTTTGGATCTTGCTCAGCCGGCGCAGTTCCAATTGGCTTGCGGCCAGGTTCGCCAGACTTTCCAGAACGCTTAGTTCATCCGCATTCAGCTCGTCGCGCAGTTTGCGGCAAAAAATCGACAGGCAGCCCAGGATCAATCCCTCAGGGGAACGGACCGGCACACTGGCAAAGCAGGCCACGCCATGGCGCTTGAGCAGGGCCATGCGGCCCTCGTAGTCCGGGTGCGCGGCGAGGTCGGATACTAGTACCGGACCATCTTCGGCCAGCACAATATCAAAGATAGAGTCCTTGCGTGGAACCTCGCGCACCGTATGTCCCCAATGGGATTTCACCCACACACGGCTCTGGTCGGCAAAGGCCAGAGCCGAGCCATCAGCATGGAAATATTCTGCTGCCAGGCGGGCAATCACGTCGTAGTTGGATTCCGGGGGGCTGTCGAGAATCGCGGTGGAACGCAATGCGGCTAACCGTGTTTCTTCCGGTTGCTGGTCGTTCGATACGACGGCCATATCCTCGTGCACCATTCCGACTCCGTACGATTCGTTCCAGCCGGAATCCGGCTCAAAAGGGCTTGCGAGACTGCCAACACGTGCCGGGGGAAAGGGTTCATCACATCTCGGAGAGTACCTCCAGAGGCTGCCTGAGTTTGCCGACTCCGGTAAACACAATAACTCCGTCTGGTATCTCATACTAACCTTATCGGAAAGCCAGAGGTTTCTCCTGTCTTCTGATTATCGGTATCTATTACCAAGGGCATGAGGTTACTCATGGACAGCATGGATAGTGAACTTTCGAGACATTCCACCTTCTTATCTGGTCGAATGATGCCCTGTTTCCGTCCATAGAAAGGAAAGTTGGTCGGCGTCATCCTCAATCTGCTGCGTAATGCTGACTCCAGCCGAGTGTCCGCCGGCCAGACTGTCGTGCAACAGCACGGGCCTGCCGTTTTTGGAGGCAGCCTGTAACAACGCCGCCATCTTGCGCGCATGAAGCGGGGCCACTCGTGTATCGCTCTCCCCGGTAAAGAAGAAGACCGCCGGATAAGTTGAGCCGGGCTTCACATTCTGATAGGGCGAGTACTTGAGCAGCGCCCTGAACTGGGATTCCTTGTCGGATGATCCATATTCCGTCGTCCAGAATGCGCCGACCAGGAAGTGCTGGTAACGCAGCATGTCCAATAAGGGATAGCCGCAAACAACGGCACCGAAGAGTTCGGGCCGCTGGGTGATCGATGCGCCCATCAGCAGACCGCCATTGGAGCGGCCGGTGATGGCCAGATACGCAGGCGATGTGTACTGGTTGGCGATCAGATACTCGGCCGCGGCAAACCAGTCGTCGAAGACGTTCTGCTTCTTCTCGAAGATTCCCTGCTGGTGCCAGCTCTCGCCATATTCACCGCCGCCGCGCAGGTTGGGCAGCGCGAACCATCCGCCCTGCTCCATCCACCAGGCCCAGGCCGCCCGCCACTGCGGAGTCTCGCTGACGTTGAAGCCTCCGTAGCCGGTCATCAGAAGCCGCTGGCTCCCATCCTGCTTCAGACCCTTTTTGCCGGCGATAAACATGGGGATTGCTGTACCGTCTTTCGACGTATAAAAAACCTGCTTTAGCTCATACTGGCTGGCGTCGAAGGGAACCTTGGTCTGAAAGAAGAGATCGCGCTTGCCAGTAAGAGTGTCAAGCCGGTAGATGGTGGGCGGGGTAATGAAGGACTCGAAGGAGTAGTAGCCGTAACGGTCGATAGTGCGCCCCTGCACGACGGAGGATGAGCCGATGCCTTCATAGGTCAACGCGCCCGTCGGCTTGCCGGCCAGCGTATAGATCGCGGTCTCGGTCTTCACGTCCTTGAGCCGATTGACGTAAACTTTGCCGCCTACGATCGACCATGCTTCGATCACATTCTGATCTTCGGGTACGATGGTCTGCCAGTTATCGGGCATGATGCCGGGCTCGGCTTTGAATATCTTGCCTTTGGGGGCGTTGTAGTCGGTCTTCACGTACCATGCGCCCTGGGCGAAGATGGCGCTTAAACGGGCGTCGAGTCCCCAGACCAATATTTCGAAGGGCGTGCCGGGCTTGCGCAGGTCGCGAAAGACGATGTCGACCCGGCGGGCGGGAACGCCGCGCTCGATCTTCACAACCAGGTAGCGGCCGTCGTCGGTAACCCGGCCGTCGATCAGGTCATTGCCGGTGAGCAACTCGCCGTGGAACTCGTGGCCGAAGAGCAGCACATCCCTGGAGACGCGGGAGCCCAGCAGGTGCTGAAAGAGCAGTGAGCCGCTGCGCTCGTTGCGGGCGTAGTAGATGCTGAGACCGTCCGGCGCAAAGGCCACGCTCAGGTAGCGGGCCGCGGGCAGTTCCTCATCCAGCGTCTTGCCGGTTTTGACGTTGTAGATGTGGATGCTGGTCTCGTCCTCGCCGCCCTGCTTGAGCCCGTAGGCCAGCAGCGAGCCGTCGCGCGAGACGGTGCGCAGCGTCACCGAGGTGTTGGGATCGCGGCTCAGTTGCGCCGGATCGATCAGGCGCTGGTCCTTGCCAGTCCAGCCATGGCGTACATAGATGGAGAACTGCTGCTCGCCGGCCAGACGCTTGGTGAAGAAAAAGCTGTCGGCGCGCTCGATGGGAGCGCTGGACTCCGAAACGTCTTCCAAGGTGGTCAGATCGTCCACCACGTCGGGACGCATACGGACCTGCTTCATATAACGGGCGGTGTAGGCGTTTTGGGCATCGATGAAGGCGCGGGTCTCGGCGCTGGCGGCATCTTCAAGCCAGCGATAGCTGTCGGCGATGCTGACGCCGAAGTAGTCGTCGGTGACCGGAATGGCTTCAGCGGCAGGCGGTGCGGGCAGCTTGATGCCCTCGCCGCCATGGATGCTCTGCGCTGCCGTGCCGACGGCCAGTCCTATAAGACCCACAAAGCCTCCGAGAAAAAAGCCAAAAAACTTCATGGCGACAGGATACGCGCTTGGGGAGGCTTTCAGCTTCCGAGATGCACCTGTTTACGTTGACATCCGACACGTGTCGCGTTACGGTAAGTTGTGATACGGACTATTCGTCACAAGGGGCTAAAACGGCTTTTTGAACAAGACGATCCGAGTGGTGTAAACCCGGAGCATGTTGGCAAACTGCGCAATATTCTGGCAACACTTCACGCTTCCCCGAATATTGCTCACATGAGCCTGCCCAGGTTTCGCTTGCATCCGCTCAAAGGCGAGATGAAAGGCTTTTGGGCTGTGACCGTCCAAGCTAATTGGCGGGTGATCTTCCGCTTCGATGGCGGCGCAGAGGATGTTGATTATGTCGATTACCACTGAGAAGAACCAACCTATGCACATGAAGAACCCACCGCATCCTGGCGTTGTCGTTCTGCAGGAGTGTATCCAGCCTATGGGACTGACGATTACAGACGCGGCTGCCGCTCTGGGGGTGACGCGCAACACGCTTTCGGAGCTTGTCAACGGGAAACGGGGAATTTCGCCGGAGATGGCGGTGAGGGTTTCTCAGGTCTTTGGGGGCACAGAGGAAGGCTGGTTAGCGCAACAGGCCCAGTACGACCTTGCCCACGTTCGCCGGGACCGTTTGCAACTCAAACGACTGGCATTTGCTTGAAGCATGCCCCATGGCATGAAGACCGATTGATGGCGGCTGGACAAGAATTGCGAGTTTTGTTGCGCATGAATCTTGACAATTAGCTCAAGAAATCAACGCGCTAACGTACCCCAAAAGAGTCCTTCTCTTGCCCGCGGCGCGGGGATTTCTGTGCAACCCCGGTAGAATCAACTGCAGTGGCAGGATCGTCCCCAAGTTCATCCTCATTGCCGCGACGATCCCCGTGGATGCGCGCGCTGGGGATGCTGCGCCCCTCGCACGCGCATACGGCTCTCTCCGCGACGCTGCTGCTGATGGTCTTCAATCTGCTCTCGCGGATCATGGGGCTGGTCCGGGTCAAATACATTGCCTGGCTCTTTGGCCGCGGCACCGAGGCCGACGCCTTCAACGCCGCCTTTGTGCTGCCCGATCAGATCGCCTACTTTCTGGTGGGCGGAGCACTCTCGGCGACGCTGGTTACCATCCTTACCCGTTCTCGGGACACCGGGCGCGAAGAGGAGGGGGAGCGGTCGCTCTCGGTGATTCTCACCACCATGGTTCTGGTGCTGGGCAGCGCCATCGTGCTGGCCGAGGTGGCCGCGCCCTGGTACGTGCAAGCGATGTTTCACGGCTTCGACGGGCCCAAGGCGGCGCTGTGCGTGCGTTTGACCCGCATTCTGCTGCCGGCGCAGATGTTCTTCTTTGCCAGCGGCGTCTTCAGCGCCGTGCTGCTGGTGCGCAAGCAGTTCAGCGTGCAGGCCTTCGCGCCGCTGATCTATACGCTGGGCACGATCATGGGCGGCGTCTTGCTGGAGCGGCGGCTGGGAGTTTCGTCGCTGGCCATCGGCACCGTCGCCGGAGCCTTTTGCGGCAACTTTCTGCTCAACGCCATCTTTGCCCGCAGGGCGGGATTCCACTATAGGCCCATCCTCGACTGGAATGATGCTGGACTGCGGGAGTGGGTGCGGCTCTCGCTGCCGCTGATGGCGGGGGTTTCGCTGGCCTCGGCGGATAGTTGGATCATCGCCCATTTCGCCTCCTCGACGGACGGCGCGATTACCCTGATGAACGTGGCCAAGCAGCTCTTTTCAGCGCCGACGGCGATGCTGGCGCAGGCGGCGGGCGCGGCCTCGATGCCGTTTTTTGCCAGCTTGTGGAGCCGACAGCGGCATTACGAATTTGCCGTGGGCGTGGCGGACTCGGTCTCACGGGTATCGGCACTGGGAGTGCTGACGGCTTCAGCGATGATGGCCCTGGCCGCGCCGCTGGTGGAGCTGCTCTTTGCCGGGGGGCGTTTCACCGTAGCCGACAGCCGCCAGTGCGCTGCTTATTTTGTGGTCTTCTCCATCTCGCTGGCGCTGTGGTCGGCGCAGTCGCTCTACGCCCGCGCCTTCTTTGCGGCGGGAAACACCTTTCTGCCCATGGTGGCGGCTACGGCGGTCACGGTGATCTCCATTCCGGTGTATGCGTTTCTCTATCGCTGGTACGGGGCGATGGGACTGGCCTTCGCCTCGAACCTGGGCATGGCGCTGCAAACCGCGGTGCTGGCCGTGCTGCTGCACCAGAAGCGCATGGTCTCGCTGGCCAGCCTGGACTTTGCCGAGATGGGCCGCTGTCTGCTGGCTGGCGTGAGCGCGGGCGGAGCGGTGTGGCTGGTCTTTTCCTACGGCTTGGGGCAAGTCACGGCGCTCCTGGCCGATCAGCCGCTGGCGGTGCACCTGCTGCACAAGACCCGCTGGATCGACTTGATGATTCTGCTGGCGGGTAGTTTTCTGTGGGTGGTTGTCGCTCGGTGGGTACTGGAGAAGTCCGGGTCGGCGCTGCCTCGGGTGATGATGCGGAAGATGAGGTTGAGGTAGAAGTGCGGTCGGGGCTTCATCGCTTTCAAAATACGGAATGCCGCAATTTTGTCTCGTAGACACCGCCAAGTTAATCAGATCGGTGCTACATTTGGTGCGTGGAGGCAATATGAGAGCAACCGTATCGCTGGACGACGATCTGTTGCGAACGGCGCAGGAGTATAGCGGCCTGACGGAAAGAGCGGCATTGATCCGTGCCGCGTTCAAGTCGTTGATTGCGCGGGAGGCTGGTAGCAGGCTTCTGGCGTTGGCTGGCGCCGCTCCCGACATGGAAGAGGTGCGGAGACTGCGAGTCGATGAACAGTGATTCTCGCGGACACTTCCATCTGGATTGCAATGTTTCGTTCGGGTGCTTACAAGGCGGAGTTGGGCACCTTGATTGCCAATGACCAACTCTGCATTCACCCCTTTCTGATTGCGGAGTTGGCGCTCGGCACTCTGCCGGATCGCCGAAAAACACTGGAGTATCTCGACCAACTGATTTCCATTCGCCCGGTTCGGTTGGAGGATCTTCGACACATGATCGAATCGCGAGGATTTGCTTCGAAGGGGATCGGCTTGACGGATGCCCATTTGATTGCCTCTTGTCTGGCGACTCCGGGAACCCACATATGGACTCTCGATGGGAAACTCGGCAAAGTCGCCGAATCGCTAGGTATCCGAGCTATGATCCCTTAACGCCTCTCGCCGGATCGATTTGACGATTCTGCTGGCGGGGAGATAGCTGTGGGTGGTTGTCGCGAAAGGTGTGCTGGAAAGATCCGGGTCGGCGCTGCCTCGGGTGATGATGAGGAAGATGAAGATGCGGTAGAGATTCGCCGAAGGGAGATACGTGAACCTCGGATTACCAGATCACATCCCAGTTCACAGCTTTCCAAAGGCCATCTTTTTCTTCGAGCACGACTATACCTTCCCCTTCGAAACGATCTGTTGCATTGCCGAAATTGTAAAAAAGAGAGATTCTATGCTTTTCATTTATCCGGTTTCTCAGCTTCCACTGAAAAGATGGACTTGTGTGTGGTGTTTCATGACACGGGAAGTCACTAATGAATCTTAGCAATTCGTCGCTTGCGCTTTTTGGACAGCGACCGTGAGAAAAATCCTCTAGGAGTGCATCTGCAAATCTCTCTGGAGCCCGATCCCGAAAAGGATTGAAGACCGTAAATCCAGTAACTTCCTCCGAATAGTCAGTACAAGAACAATCAGAAAAAAGGTGGACCAGAACCGGAAACCTGTGTCGGAAAACGATCATTCCCGTCAACAAGAGAAACACAATTGCACTGAGAATGATCATCCATTTTCGCAGCCGTTTCATACAGACCTTCTTTCTAATTGGTAAACGACTATCCCGAGAATTGTACTTCAGCGGCTCAAACAGCAAGACCGGTGTGAGCAGGGCAATCGCATTTGAAATCGCCTTGCGAGGGGGTTTCTTGACCAGATAAGTATTCTGGATGTTTTGGGAGGGAGCAGGGGCATTTATGCCCCTGAAATCCAATCACGCAGGGAACGGCTTCAGCCGCGGGCTTCTCTGAGTAGCACAAATCAATGCCCGCGCCTGAAGGCGGAGGCTTAAGCTCTCAATATCAGGGGCATAAATGCCCCTGCTCCCTCCAGGCAAAGCCCAAACAAAAGGACACAATCAGGTAAAGATCCAAATGCGATTGCCCTGCCGGTGTGAGGCACCTAAGAACCGGACCTTGTACCATAGACAGTGGCGGCAATAGCGCTGAAAGCTGCGCCCTGCGGTCAAGGATATTTGTCATGGCTCCCAAGAAAAAGACGATCGGTGTGCTCCGCTGCCCCACTTGCAAGATGCTGGTGCAGGCCAAGGACGAGGACTTTCCCTTTTGCAGCGACCGCTGCCGCAAGATCGACCTGGGCAAGTGGGCGATGGGCGTTTACAAGATCAGTTCGCCGATTCTGGACCCCGAGGTGCTCGAAGACCTGGGCCTGATGAGCGAACGGCGCGGCGGAGACGACTATGAGCAATGACAAGGGCGGCTCGATCAGCACTCCTGGACCCAGGACTGCCTGGGCGTGGACCATCGCGACCTTCTTCGGTGCGGGACTGGGCAAGCCGGGTCCGGGAACCTGGGGTTCGGTAGCGGCGGTGCTGTTGTGGGCGGGGCTGGTCTGGGGATTGCATCCGCAGCCGCAGATTCTTTTCCTGGTTCTCATGGTGGGGATTGTGCTCTCCATCGTGGTGGGCGTTCCGGCGGCTACTATCGCGGCGCGGGAGAGCGGGCGCGAGGATCCGGGCTTTGTGGTGGTTGACGAGGTTACCGGGCAGTGGATCGCCCTCGTGGGCTGCGCGGCCGATTGGCGGCAGATGCTGGCGGCGCTGGTGCTCTTTCGCCTCTTCGACATCACCAAGCCGTTTCCGGTGCGGAACTTTGAAAAACTGCCCGAGGGCTGGGGCATTGTCTTCGACGATGTGGCCGCCGGGTTGTATGCTTTGCTGGTGATGGCTTTGCTACGCTATTGCCACTGGATCTGAGATGAATAGAACTGCAACGCCGCCCCGGCGCGCTCCGCGTGTCGATGATGTGATTCCCTCCGCCGCCCTGCCGCAAGGCGAGGTGGAGCTGGTCGGCGCGCATTTGGGCCCCGAAGACGCGGCGATCCCCGAAGTGCTGGTCGGCGATGTGCCGGCGCAGGTGACCATGAGCCGTCCCGGCAGACTGGCGGTGCGGATTCCGGCTAACGCCGAGTCGGGACTGATCGAGGTGCGCAACAGCGTTGGGGTGGGATCGGCGCGACTGCATGTGGCGCGGCTGCTCAGCGATGGGCTGTACCCGGTGACCAGCCCGGCGGTGAGCCGTTCGGGGATGGTCTACACCACCATCTCTGGGCAGCGCGGCCAGGAGACTCCGGTCTCGGTGGTGCGGGTCAGCCTGGATGGACGGGGCATTCCCTTTGTCAGCGGGATTTTGAACGCTACCGGACTGGCCTTTGACCCCGATGGCGACCTGTATGTGACCTCGCGGGCCGAGGGAACGGTCTATCGCGTTGACGCCACTGGCGAAGCCACGGTCTACGCCGAAGGGATGGGCGTGGCTACGGGGGCGGCCTTCGACCAGGACGGCAACCTCTATGTGGGCGACCGCAGCGGCACCATCTTCAAGATCGACACCCAGCGGCGCATCTTTGTTCATGCCACCCTGGAGTCCAGCGTGGCCGCCTATCACTTGGCGGTGAACCACGAGGGGACGCTTTATGTGACTGCGCCGACGCTCAGCTCCAACGACGGCATCTGGACCATCACCCGCGACGGACAGACCAAGCTCTGGTATCGCGGCCTGGGCCGGCCGCAGGGGCTGGCCATCTGCAATGAGGGCAGCGTCTATGTGGCCGCTTGTCTGCATGGGCAGCGGGGGTTGGTAAGGATTACTCCGTCGGGCGTGGCGGAGATGGCGCTGGCGGGTTCCAATCTGGTCGGGGTTGCTTTTTCGCCGCTGGGATCGGCGGTACTCACCACGAACGACTCGGTTTATGATGTGGATCTGGGCGTGGAAGGAATGTGTTTTTAATGCTAGCTTCTAGTCGTTAGCTTCTAGCTGCTAGCTCGTGGTTGATTTAGAAGAAGATGATATTCCACCGAAAAAACCGCTAGCTAGAAGCTGAAAGCTAGCAGCCAGGAGCTGCATTCATGAAGTCCGAGATTATCGCCGTCGGCTCCGAGATGCTCACTCCGTTCCGGCAAGATACCAACTCGCTCTACCTGACCGAAAAGCTCAATGAGATCGGGGTCACGGTGGCCTTCAAGAGCATCGTAGGCGATCGCCGCAAAGATCTGGTCAGCGCCATCCGCATCGCGCTGGGTCGCACAGACATCGTAGCCATCATGGGTGGTCTTGGTCCTACCGAGGACGATCTGACCCGCGAATGCGTCGCCGAGGCCCTTGGGCTGGCGCTGCACCGCGACGCTACCCAAATCGCCGCCCTGCATGCCCGCGCTGCGACCTGGCGCAGGCCGATGGCCGAGAACAACCTCAAGCAGGCCGACGTGATTGAAGGCGCAACCGTGCTGCCCAATCCCAACGGCAGCGCGCCCGGCCAGTGGCTCGACGTGACCTTTGCCGGCTATCGCAAGCTGATCGCGCTGGTTCCGGGACCGCCCAACGAGTGCCGACCGCTCTTCGAAACGGAAGTGATTCCGCGGCTGCGCGCACTGCTGCCGGTTCGATTTATTGCCACGCGCACGCTCAAGGCAGCGATGATTCCCGAGTCTCAGGCCGACCAGTTGCTGGCTCCCATCTACAACGCTTATACCGATGTGGAGACTACCATCCTGGCTCACGCCGGCGACATTCAGCTCACTCTGCTCTGCGCCAAGACCAATCAGCAGGAGGCGCAGCAACGGGTCGACGAGTTGGCGGGCAAGATGGAAGAGGCGCTGGAAGACTGGCTCTACTCCTCCGATGGCGAATCGCTGGAGCAGATTGTGCTGTTTTATCTGGGACTGCGCCAGGCTACGCTGGCGGTCGCCGAAAGCTGCACGGGCGGCATGGTCTCGGAGCGGCTGACCCGGATCAGCGGAAGCTCGCGGTCGTTTCTGGGCGGTGCGGTGGTCTATTCCAACGACCTCAAGACCAGCCTGGCGGGCGTTCCCGCTCGGCTGATCGAGGCTCATGGCGCGGTTTCCGCAGAGGTGGCCGCGGCGATGGCGCAGGGAATCAGCCAACATACCGGCTCCACGCTGGGGCTGGGCATTACCGGCATCGCCGGACCTACCGGCGGCACCGCCTCCAAGCCCGTGGGGCTGGTATACATCGCCCTATTTGATGGCAAGAAGACCGAGACAATCGAGCGCAACTTCAGCGGCGACCGCAACCGTGTCCGCGAGTGGACCACGCAACTGGCGCTGGACATGATTCGCAGAAAGCTGCGGTAGTAGGGCAGCAAACAGCTGACAGCTTTCTGCGAACAGTCGTTTGCTGTTAACTGCCTACTGTCAGCTGTATTGACTGCGGAGGAACTCCGATCTTTCTGCGGAACGAAGGCCAACCGGGTTGCGTATCGTAGTAGCATGAGGCGAAGGGCTTTAGGCGTGGTGATGTGGCTGGTGGTGGGGGTGGCGGCAGCCGCTGCTCCGGCACAAACCGCTACGCAGAAGCCAGTTGCCCAAGCACCCAGCGTCTACAACGTTCCCTTGCTCGCAGGAGGACCTCGGCTCGCGGACTTCGCGGGAATGACGCCAAGCGCTGCGTTGAAGCCCCAACTCCAAAAAATCACCGGCTTCATCCAGAACTCGCCACGCGACGGACAGCCGGCTACGGAAGAGACCGAAGTCTGGATGGGCCATACGCAGAGCGCCCTGTACTTCGTCTTTATCTGCCATGACCGCAAGGCCGCCGAGATACGCGGTCACTTGGCGCGGCGCGAGAATGTGCTCAACGACGACAACGTCTCGGTGCTGCTCGATCCCTTCCAGGACCGGCGCAAGGGCGTGCTTTTTACCGTCAATCCCGTCGGCGTGCAGGCCGATGCGGCGTGGACCGAGAACAATAACCCTGACTACAGCTACGACCAGGTCTGGGACTCCGAGGGGCGGGTGACCGCCGATGGTTGGATGGCGCTGTTGGAGATCCCCTTTCGCAGCTTGCGCTTTCCCACGGCGGGCAAGGACTGGGGCGTAGTCTTTGCGCGCAACTTTCCCCGCAATAGCGAGACGGACTACTGGCCACGGGTATCCGCCAATGTTTCGGGCGTGCTCAGCCAGGAGGGCTTGCTGCACGGGATCGAGGGTGTGACGGGCTCGCACAATGTGCAGATCAATCCCTATACGCTGGGTCAAAACGAGCGCATCTTGCAGACTGTCGATCCGCTGAACCCCTATTTCAGCTCCCGGCACCAGGAGGGTACGGAGGGCGGCGAGATCAAGGCCATTCTCAAGGACCGGATCGTCTTCGACGCGACCATCAATCCGGACTTCAGCGATGTGGAGTCGGACCAGCCGCAGTTCACCGTCGATCAACGGTTTCCAGTCTACTATCCCGAGTTGCGGCCGTTCTTTCTGGAAAATGCCAACTACTTTCTCACGCCCATTCAGTTGCTTTATACCCGCAACATCGTGCACCCGGAGTTTGGCGGGCGAGTTACCGGCAAGTTGGGACACACCAACCTCGGTCTGCTGATGATCGACGACCGCGAGCCGGGTCAGACGGTCGCGCCGGGGGATCCGCTGTATAACAAACGGGCTGTGATTGCGGTGGGGCGCGTCGCGCAGGATCTGGGCAAGGGATCCAGTGTGGGTGCGATCTATACGGACGAGGAGTTTGGTCAGGGATGGAACCGCATCGGCGGCATCGACTTCACCGCACGCATGAATACAAAGATCACCTTGACGGGGCAGATGGTGGAGAGCTCGACCATGGGCACTCAGGACAGCGGCACGCCGCCGACGTATGGGGCCGGTCCAGCCAGTTATCTGGAGCTTCACCGCTCCGGCCACGCCTTCAATCTGGACACTCTCTACAAGGACTTCAGCACCGACTTTCAGACGCAACTGGGATTTATCCAGTCATCGAATTTCCGCAATAACCAGACGTACATTGGCTATGCGTGGTATCCGAAGCACCGGACGATCCAGAGCTATGGCGTGGAAACCAACCAGAACATCGCCTTCGATCATCAGGAGAATCGCGTCTTTCATTACTCGTCCTACGATGTCTATGTGACCTTGCCGCGCAATCTGGTCTTCTTCCCCATCGGCGGGCAGAACTCCGACACGGTGGGTCCGCAGGATGGATACCTGTTCCCACGCAGCCACAACTTTACCGAAAACTTTGGCGGCTTTGGCAGCCGTGGCGCTCCCTTTCCGCAACTGAACTTCAATATCCTCGCCATGCGCTCGGGCAATGTGAACTATTACCCGGTGTCTGGCGGCGTGCCTTCGCTACTCGATCAGGATTTCGTGCAGGCGTACTTTACCCTGCAACCGCTTCGCCAACTGACCGCCGACAATACCTACCTGCTGGATCGCGACCATTCGTCGACCGATCATGCGCTGGTCTATGAGAGCCAGGTCTTTCGCACCAAGGTCAACTACCAGTTCACGCGGGCGATCTCGGCGAGGGTGATTGTGGAGTACGATTCGACGCTGGCTAATCCGCTGGAGACCTCGCTGTTGCGCAGCAAGCAGGTCGGCACCGAAGCACTGCTTACCTGGCTGCCCCATCCCGGTACTGCAATTTACATCGGCTACAACAACGACATGCAGAATCTTGACCGGTCGTTGTGCAATCGGCTGGCGAGTGGCGGATGCGACCCCAACAACACGGTTCCGCCACGGGCTGCGAACCTGCTCAATGATGGACGGCAGGTCTTCATCAAGGCTTCGTACCTCTTCAGGTTTTGACCGAGGCAGTGCCGATCTCGCAACTCCAAGACCAAGAAAAAATCATCCTGAGCAGAGCTAAGGATCTGCTTTTTGAATCAAGAGATGACATGTTCAGGCTCTCATGAACAGTTTTTTGGATGACGTCATTTTTGCGGTTGGCCCCGCTTCGCGGGAATGCAAGTTGGCGAGTTGGCGGGCTTCAGGTATTCGCCGATAGCTTCTCGCCGGTGTCGTATCTTGCCAAAGCGAGTAGCCCTTCATGAACAATGAGATCCTGAATGGCCCACAAAAGGTAAAGCCCCCGGCATCGCCGGAGGCTTTACATCCTTACAGAAAGAAAAACCAAGAAATTACCGACGTCCCTGAATCACCTTGGGGCCGCCCAGTTTTTTGGCGGCGCGTTTGGCGGCGAGGGCGTGCAGTTCCTTGCCTAACGGCGACTGGTTGATGCCCAGCTGAAGGGCCAGGTTGATGACGTTGCCGGTGCCCCAGTAGAGGGCCAGGCCCGATGCGAAGTGGATCATGGTGAAACCGAAGACAGCGGGCATCATGATGGCCATCATGCGGCGCTGGTTGGGGTCCATACCCGGCGCGGGGGTGATCAACTGCACCACCAACATGCCGACCACGATGATCGCGGGCAGAATGTAGAGCGGATCGGCGCTGGAGAGATCGGGGAGCCAGAACCAGTGGGCCTGACGCAGTTCGACGGCGTTGGCCAGTACGCGATAGATGGCGTAGAGCAGCGGCATCTGGATCAGCATGGGCAGGCAACTGCCGTACATGTTGATGCCTTCTTCCTTGTAGAGCGCCATCATCTCGGTGTTCATCTCGGCCCGCTTGGGGTCGGCCGGCTTGAGATGGGCAAAGCGCTTCTTGAGGGCGTCAACCTTGGGCTGAATGCGCGCCATCTTGACCGACGACTTCATCATCATCAGACGGGTGGGCAACATGCACAAGTTGATGAAGAAGGTGACGATGATGATGGACCAGCCCCAGGTGTAGGGACCGCTGCCCAGGTGGCTGTGCAGGAAGCGCAGGGCCAGATACATCGGCTTGGCGATCACCGCCCACATGCCGAACTGGATCAACGGATCGAGGGTGGGTCCGTCCTGCTTGCCGTCCGGGCCGGTGGCGTGGATGGTCTTCAACACGTCCAGCTGCTTGGGACCGGCGTAGAGGCGCAGGTGAGTGGTGCCGCTCTGGTCGCCCATGGCCACGCCGAGCAGATCGGCAGGGGTCTTGGTGCTGGTGGGATCGCTCAGGTTGCTGGGTAGATCAATGGCGTTGTGCAGGGTAACGGTGGTGGCGCGGCTGGGCGTCTCGGGCAAAAAAACCGCGGTGAAGTACAGGTCGGAGATACCGGCGAAGTCGTAAGGCTGATCGAAGGTGGCCTTGTCGCTGACTCCAGGCTTGGTCCAGATCAGGAAGCCGCCGGGACGCGGGGAGAGCGCTGTTAGCTTACCTTCCTCGTACGAGGCGAACTGCGATTGCGTGCGGACGATGGCCTTGGTGTTGGGGTGGAACTCTTCCATGTCGCCCAGACCGGCGGGCCAGCTGATCAGAGCACGAACCGGGGTGCCGTAACGGGTGACCTGAGAGTCGATGCCGACCACATAGCTCTGATCGAAGTGGATGGTCTTCAGCACATCCAGACCGTTGGCCGAGTAGTGGAAGGTGAGGGAAGTCGATCCGTTGGCCGGAACCTGGATGTAGCTTGTCGGCGCAATACCCGCGGTCACCTGATAGAGAGCCTGGTTGACCTCGGTGGTCAGGGCCGGCTCATAGGTGAAGAGCGAGAGAGGTAAACCGAACTTGGCGGCTGCCTGCTGCTGCACCAGATCCAGCGGCTTGCCGTCGTTATCCTTGTATTGCTTGAGAATCCACTGCTTCACCTGCGCGCCGCGATTGGTGAAGATGATCTTGTACTGGCTGTTCTCGACCGTGGTCAGGCTCTCGGCTGCTGCCGACACCTGCGGTGAGGCTGATGCCAACGGGGCGCCTGACTGCCCGGCGCCAGAGAGTGGAGCCTGTGCTGCGGTCATGGATCCGGCCGGCATCTGCGGCGCGGCTGACTGCTGCTGGTTCTGAGCCGGGGCATTGATGACGGCTGGCTTGGGCTTGAAGAAGTCGTAGCCCATCAGGACAACCACCAGCAAAAGCGCGAAGACCATGGTGGAACTCATGCCGCCGCCGCTGCCGCTGCCGCCGCTCCCGCTGGAGCCTGGCGTTTGAAGATTGGGATTGTGAATTTCTGCCAAGGGATACTTCCTGTCGTGAGAGCCTCGTCGGAGGCGCGGTTGAGATGCGGAGGAAACCAGCCAAGACCGTTCTACGGTCATAGGGTCGGTTTTGTTCAATACCGCCGCTCTTCTTATGGTAATGGTTCGTGGGGAAAATGGTGTGAAATCCGTGCTGGTGGAACCAGATCGAGGCCGCCGCGAGCAAAAGGATTGCAGCGCAGCAGCCGCCAGGTCGCCAGCAGCACTCCGCGCAGAGGGCCGTGGATGGCGATGGCCTGGACGGCGTACTCCGAACAGGTGGGCAGATACTTGCAGCCGCCGGGGCTCAAAGAGTGCAAAGCAGGGGAAATCCAGCGCTTGTAACCCGCTAGTAACGCCAGCAGGAGCTGCTGTGGTGCTGTAGCAATGATGCGCGGATCAGGAAACTTTGCGTTATCCACCGGTAGACACCTGCGGCGACGGCCGATTTCCGGGCTTCAAACGAGCGGCATCGGTGCGGGCCTGTTGCAGAATACGCACAACTTCGGCTTCGAGTTTCGCAAATTCGAGGGTGAGAACGGTGCGGCGGGGATGAAGGATCAGATCACAGCCCGCGGGAAGCAGATCGATGTGCAGACGCAGAGCCTCACGCATCCGCCGCTTGAGACGGTTGCGCTCGTGGGCCTTGCCCATGACCTTGCCGGCGGTGAGGCCGACACGCGGTGCGGAGGGCAGTGGCGCTCCTTCAGCCGGGGGCGACTGCGGAGCCAAAAACCAACTCATGGAGGCTGACTGGCGCTTGCGGCTGGCCGCGTAGGCGCGCTGATAGTCCGCATGCTTGCGCAAACGCGATCCGACAAACGAACGCGTCCCTGCCTTTGCGGGGCGGGGCGAGCGCGGATCAGCCTGGGAGGGGGTCTGCATGGTTGTGCCGATAAGGTGTGTCAAGCCGGAAGGGCAGCAATGCGCGACCTCCGGCTCAAACAAAACGGCGATGGGGATTAGTCGCGGAAACCGGCGCTGACAGCAACGCGCTTGCGGCCGATGGCGCGGCGACGGCTCAACACGGCAGCGCCGCTATTGGTCTTCATACGAGCACGAAAGCCGTGAGTCTTCACGCGCTTGCGGCGATTGGGTTGAAATGTGCGCTTGGGCATGGGTATGCGCTCCTGTTTCCTGGGTTAAATCTTAGCCTTGACGGCAAGATTCAAGTGTAACCCAGATTGCTTCAGGAATCCAGCATGGGCTGAAAGGGGGGTGCAATTTTGCCGTTCCAGGGCAGCCAGAGAGGAGGTGGAAGCGATGCAGAAAAGGCCTTTGCAGTGGTCCGACCGGAGCGCGAAAAGGCAGAATTCACGCGGCCTTCGCGAGATATTTGCCGTAACTCTGGTAACTTTATCATGGAGTTTCACCATGAATGGTGCAACCGTCCGGGCAGGGGCCCTGGTTATGTGAAAGACTGATTGAAACCACCCCGAAATGTGCTAACATCGGGACCGTTCAGAAAAGTATCCCAGCGTCCCACGGTAGAGTTTTTTCCCAGGCCCCGCGCCACGAGTCAGGGGCCGGCCAACGGCATTCAGGCAGCGAGATCGGCAGCAAAGACGAAGAGCCAAGAGCTCTGCGCCGCCGCTGAGCCATTGCTTTTCGGCCAGGGATGAACCATACCGCAGAAAATCAAGCGGCGCGGGTAAGGATTATCGCAATGGCATTCGCAGTTTCGCCCGCAACAGCACTCAATCCCTGGCTCCAGATTCTTGCGTGCTTAGAGAAGAAAGTGATCCGCCATTCATTCGACATGTGGTTGAAGCCGACGCGCTTCAGTCATGCTGCCGGACGAACGCTCTATGTTCGCGTTCCCTCGCCGGAGTTTCAACATATTGGCGATAAATACAGTGACTTGATTCAGGAAGCGATCGACCTGGAGTCGCTCGAATACGATGACGTCTGTTTTGTCACCGCCGAGGACGACCCCTCGATTCCGCCGCAGCGCAAGGACGGCGGTTTCGGGCCGATGCCCTTGCACGCCCCTGCCGCGGCGCCCTTGACGGCGCCAGCCCGGCCGGAGCAGGGACGCTTCGACTGGTCGTCGGCGGCGCAACTGAACTCCCGCTACACCTTCGACGCTTTCGTGATCGGCAATGGCAACCAATTTGCCCGCGCTGCGGCCCTGGCCGTGGCGGAGCGGCCCTCGCGTGCCTACAACCCGCTCTTCCTCTATGGCGGTGTGGGTATGGGCAAGACCCACCTGATGCACGCCATCGGCCATGAGGTGAAGCGCCGCCAGCCTACCGCCAACATCTGCTATGTCTCGGCGGAGAAGTTCACCAACGAGATGATCACCTCGCTGCGCAACGATCGCATGACCAGCTTCCGCGACCGTTTTCGATCGGTGGACGTGCTGCTGATCGACGATATTCAGTTCATCGCGCAGAAGGAGCGGACTCAGGAAGAGTTCTTTCACACCTTCAATGCCCTGCACGAGAGCATGAAGCAGATTGTGATTGCCTCGGATCGGCCGCCCAAGGAACTGGCGGAGATCGAAGACCGGCTGCGCTCGCGTTTCGAGTGGGGCCTGATCGCCGACATTCAGCCGCCCGATCTGGAGACCAAGGTCGCCATTCTGCAAAAGAAGGCGGAGAGCGAAAACGCGGTGTTGCCCATGGATGTGGCCATGTTTGTGGCCCAGAATGTGCGCACCAACGTTCGCGAGCTGGAAGGCGCCATGACCCGCCTGATCGCCTGGTGCCAGATGAACCATCAGGAGATCACGCTGACCACCACCCAGCAGTGCCTGAAGCAGTTCATCGACATGCAGGTGCGCAAGATCAGCATCGAGGCCATTCAGCGCGCGGTGGCGGAGCAGTTTGGCATGAGGGTCGTCGACCTCAAGCAGAAGAACAACTCGCGCAACGTCGTGGTGCCGCGGCAGATCGCCATGTACCTGGCCAAGCAGTTGACCGAGGCCAGCTTGCCTGAAATCGGTCGCCAGTTTGGCAACAAACACCACACCACCGTGATGCACTCCATCGCCAAGATCGACGAACAGCGTCGCGAGGACAAGGACCTGCACCGCATGTTGAACAAGCTGCAAGACAACCTTAACGGCTAACCCCCTGCGCCACCTGCGGTGGGGCCAGTCGCCTTCGGCCACCTGCGGTGGGGTCAATTGCCTTCGGCTCGTCCCGCGCCTAGAAAAAAGGCGCGGGGTTGAGAGGGTCGAAGTGGAAGAATCTCTCGCCTCGCAAGCCGCGTCTGCCGCACCGTAGGTGCCTTCGGTTCGACCCGCGCTGAAAAAGGCCGCGGGGTTGAAAGACTTGCAACGGAATGAAAGAAACTACGAAGCCCACTTCTCCGTCGAGAAGTGGGCTTCGTGGTTTGGCTGACTTGCTAATCTGCTGTCTCGCTGGCCGGCTGGTTGATTCCCCAAGATGGCTCAACGATAAAGAAACTACCGCCGGAAGCGCCTGCCCTCAGGACGTCGGCCTTCGGGACGCCGACCTTCGGAACGGCGATTGTCGCTGTAGCTACGGGGCTTGGCCGGAGCGGTGACCGGCAGGTCGGTCTTGCCCGTCGGGAAGACCGCCAGAAAGCGGTCCTGGCCTTCGCCGTGGCTGACCGTCTCCACACCTTCGATGGAGCGGAAGACGAGATGGAGCTGGCGGCGTTCGCGGCTGTTGGTGGGCGCGAAGGCGTAGGGAATGCCGGACTTGATTACCTTCTCGGCGATGGTCTCGGCGGTCAGGCGCTGCTCGGCTGCCTGCAGGGCTTTGAAGTTGTCGGCGTCGAAGCTGACCAAGTCGTACTCGCGCTGATCGAGGCGGAGAATCTGCGCAGAAATCGTCTCCAAGGCGCGCAGCAACTCGCCGTTGTGCTGGGTGACCAGGGGCGTGTCGGCCCCCGCCAGCTCGACGCAGAGCTGCGCTTCGGTTGTGCCGTCACCGGCGCTGATGCGGAACTTGAGCTTCATTCCCCCCAGCTTGTTGAGGCTGGTGAGGAACGCGGCAATCTTCTGAGCGGCTACTTGCAGGTCATCGATGGGCATAACAGCCTAGTATCGCAGAGCCGACCCCTCCGCGGCACGGGATATGGGCGGGAAAGTGCGCACAAGGACGTGATTCCTATAGCGGGACAGGTAAAACGGGCGGATAATAGGCTTATGGCGACCTTGCCCATCTCGGAAGAACTTTGGACCGTGCAGGAGTATCTCTCCACCAGTTGGAGCCCGGACCGCGAATTCGTCGAAGGGCGGATCGAGGAGAGGAACTTGGGCGAAAAAGATCACTCCATCCTGCAACGGTACTTTACTGTTCTGTTCTATCTGAAGCGCGATGAGTGGGGCGTGGAGGTTTTTCCCGAACTGCGCACTCAGACCCAAGCGCGGCGTTTTCGCGTACCGGATGTACTGGTGGTGCGTACGGGAGACTCATTTCAGCGCTACATTACGCGGCCGCCTCTGATCGCTATCGAGGTTCTTTCACCCGAGGACACGTTGCGTGCCTTGCAGGCCAAATCCGAGGAATACCGCAGCTTTGGAATCGAGAATATCTGGATTATCGACCCAGAAAAGCGCCAAGTCTGCTGCTCCACGACCGCAGGCCTGGAGTTGGTAGAGAGTGGCGAACTGACAGTACCGGAAACGCCTATCCGCGTTGTGCTGAGCGAGATGTTTGCGGAGCTGGATCGGCTTTAGAATATTGAGTTTCTATCGCCGCATAAAGCAGATCCGGCCGGTCCAGTCCAACTGCGCCGATTGAGTTGCCAGAGCCTCTATTGCATGAACCAGACCGTCAATGTCGGAGGGCGGAACGGTCTTTTCGTCGACAAAGATTACGCCGCCATGAGAACGACCGTACTCGGCCCAGTTCTTGAGCAGGGGTGGGATGGTCCGGCGGTCGTATGTGAGCCGCGTCCAGCCCAGTTTGGCGGCTTGGATCAGGCATGTGGCATCATCCTGCCCCATCAAACTGCCGCCTTCCCACTCCAGCAGCGCACAGACCGGAAAAGACTCCATGCGGCGGTGCAGACCGACAGCTACCGAGGGCGAGATGTGTTCGTCGAGCAGCAATTTGAGCATGGCGATCAGAGAGAGGGAGCTATAAACTCTTCGGCTTGCGGCAACATGCGTTGTATCGCCTGCAAGTTTGTGGCATCGTTCTCGGCCAGGGCTTGGTCAATCTCTTCGGAAAAAGCCTCGGCGTAGTGGATAGCGGCGCGCACCTTGACCTCAGGCCATTGCAGGTGAGTCGCGACGGCGACGGTGTCTCCGTTGTAGGAGCGAGCATCATCACCTCCCACACAGCGAGCGAACTGCCTTGCAGAAAGGCCTGGCGGCCCACAATGGAGTCGCGAAAGTCGATGAAAGCGAATTCGGAGCGACGCAAGCCTTCCTCGACCAGACGGGCACTGGCGTCACTAGCCGTCCATCCATGGCGCAGGGCCATGCGTTTGAGGCGACGGCCAGTCTCCGCGGGGAGACGCATACTGACGACGATGGACTGAGGCGAACTCATGGCAGACTCCACAATGTAGTGCTTGTCAGCATTGTTGGCGTATTTGTGGGCTCCGAGAGAGGTGTTCTGCAAAAATCACGTTGTCCGATCAGGCGACGGCGCGCACGCCAGGCGTGAGGTATTCGGGCCCAACCGGATCGGAGATGCTCTCGGCCACGATGCGGTCGATTTCGGCCATGGCGGAGGTGTCCAGCTTCCAACCCATCACGCCGCCGGTGGCGTCGAGCTGATCGGGGCGTTTGGCTCCCCAGAGGGCAACGGAGACGCCGGGACGATCCAGGACCCATCGGGCGGCCAGTTCCAGCACGGTTTTGCCGAAGCGCTCTTTGGCCAGCACGGCGAGTTTCTCGACTGCCGTCATGTACTGGCTGAAGCGGGGTTCCTGAAACTTGGGATCGACGGAGCGGATGTCCTTGGCGTCGAAGACCATACCGCGATGGACGCGGCCGCCCAGCAGGCTGCGGCAGAGCGAGCTGTAGGTGAGAACGGCTACTTTCTCTCTTTCACACCACGACAAGATGCTTTCACTGGGCGTGGAAGATTCGCCGTCCGCGCAGGACTCGATCTGGCGCTCGAAGAGGTTGTAGGGCGGCTGGTTCGAGGCCAGTGGGGCGACGGAGCAGAACTCCCGCATCTGGGCTGGAGAGAAATTGCTCACGCCCAGGGCGCGGACCTTGCCTTCACGCTGAAAATCGGCCAGCAGTGCTGCGGTTTCAACGATGGGAATCAGCGGGTCGGGCCAGTGGATCTGGTAGAGGTCGATGAAATCGGTGCCGAGACGGCGCAGGCTGGCCTCCAGTTCCTGCCTGATTCTCGATGCAGTAGAATTCGAAAACACCCCGGAGGGGCCCCACTCCAGGCCGGCTTTGCTGGCTATGAAGAAGGCGTCACGGCGGCCGTGGGCGCGGATGGCCTGTCCGATAATCTCCTCGGCGCGGCCCTTGCCGTAGATCGGCGCGGTGTCGAGGAGGTTGATGCCGCGGTCCAGGGCGGCGAGACAAGTGGCTATGGCTTGGCTATCGGGAACCTCGCCCCACTCCAACCCGCCAATGGCCCAGGTGCCCAGACCAATGCGGGAGACTTCAATGCCGGCAATCGTTGTGGTTTCCATCAACGACTATCTTAGCCCCGCTTAACCTGCACTTGAGGGAAAAGATGCTACCTTGAGCAGAGTCGCGCTCGCCTCTGATGATGATGGTTGTTGAGAAAATCAGGTTCTTCGAATGCGTTTGTCGCACAAACCACCCCAGCGGGCAGAAATCGCTCGCCGGGGGCCCCGGATTCGCGCCAAACTCCACTAAGAATGACAGTTTTATCAATGAAGGACGCAGAAGACGCGAATGTGGATGATTTCAAGAATTGGGAAAGATGGGACTGTTTTGATGCGTTTTTTTGTCTCTCTCTTTGTGCTTTTGGCGATGGCGACGGGCGTGGCCCGGGCGCAGGGCGGACCGCCCTTTATCACCGACGATCCCGGCACGCCGGGCAACCATCACTGGGAGATCAACCTGGGCTGGATCGCCGACCATAACCCGGCGCACGCCAGCTACCAGTTGCCCGACATTGATATGAACTATGGCTGGGGCGACCGCATTCAGCTCAAGTACGAGCTGCCGCTGGCCGCCGCTACGGACGAGCACAATACGACGCGGGCCGGGCTGGGCGAGTCGCTTTTGGGCATCAAGTGGCGTCCTTATGAGCACCACACCGCAGGCGAGGCCAAAACCGACGAAAATATGACCTTCTCACTGGGAACCTATCCGCAGGTCTCCATCAACAACCCCACCAGTGCGGTGCGCCGGGGAGTGGTAGAGTCGGGTCCGCAGTATTACCTGCCTGTTGAGGCAACGGCCAAAGTCGGTCCAGTGAGCCTGAACGGTGAGTTGGGCCGCTGGATCGGCAATCGCAATGTTCCCAGCCGCTGGGGGCGGGGGCTGATCGCGGGCCACGAGTTCACCGACCGCTTCGAGCTGTATGGCGAGATCTATGACCTGCAGGACGCCAACCGTATCGACGCCCAGCCCAAGCAGCGCACCTTGACGCTCGATCTGGGTGGACGCCAGACTCTGGACAAGAGCGGACACCTGCGGCTACTCTTCATGGGCGGACGAGGCATGCAGGCGGTGACGCGGCAGAACAGCGAGCCGAACTGGATTGCCTACCTGGGCATTCAGATCCTGCTGGGACCGAAGGACGCGGAGTAGTGGCAGGGGTGGGCTTCTGGTTTCCCACCCTTCGCGCAAAGAACGCGTAAAGGATGGGGCATTGAGTATCTGAGCAAGATGCGAAGAAAGAGTATGGCTGGGGGACGGGACCAATGACACAGGATTATCTTCGCGACGACGAGCCGCTTCAGAATGAGCCAGGCGACCCCTCGACCGACGAGGGAGAGCCCAAGGAAGACGGTGCGCCGGAACTGGCTGCGCAGCAGGTGCCCGAAGGGCTGCCGTATAAGTTGAATGCGGCGCAGGTACGGGTGCTGGGTGCGCTGGTGGAGAAGGAAGTCACCACTCCGGACTACTACCCACTCTCTCTGAATGCACTGATGAATGCCTGCAATCAGCGCAGCAACCGCGAGCCGGTGATGGATCTGGACGAGGAAGAGGTGCGGCTGGCGCTGCGCATTCTGGAAGACCGCGGGTTGGCTGGCCGGGCGCGCGGGGCCGACAGTCGTGTCACCAAGTATGAGCACTGGCTGGGCGAGGCCTTCAACTTCAACCGCGCCGAGACGGCGCTGATCTGCGTGCTGCTGCTGCGCGGTCCGCAGACGCCGGGCGAACTGCGTGGGCGCACCGAGCGGATGCACCGCTTCGACGAGCTGTCCGACGTGATGGGCGGGTTGCAGAAGCTGATGGAGCGCACTCCGGCGCTGGTCGCGGTTTTGCCACGTCAGCCGGGAACCAAGGAGGCACGCTACGCGCATTTGCTCTCCGGGCCTGTGGCTGGGGCGTCGGCTGCGGCTACTCCAGTGATTACGCGTTATGCTGCCTCGCCGCTCGCGGGTGTTGAGGCGGGCGCGGAAGAGCGCATTGCGCAACTGGAAGCGGTGGTCGTCGAGCTGCGTCAGCAGGTGACGGAGTTGCAGAAGAAGTTTGACGATATGTTTGCGTGATTCAGGCTGCCATGAATCCGTCATCCTGAGCCTGGCCAAGGATCTGCTGTAATTTGACTTTTAATACAGGTCCTTAGAGCGGTTCCAGAATAGCTATACCCAGGTATGCTTTCTCGCAGGTCGTCACTCGCGGGTGCTCGTGCCGACTTGAGGGTGTGGCACCAAGGTACACCAATTCTGGAACCGCTCTAGTCAGGTTCAGAATGGCATTTTTATGGGATATTTAACTCAAAATCGACAACCCTGCTGAGTAATGCAGGGAGAATGACCTTATTTACGGTATTGATAAAGGAAGTAACAAAATTAGCGGCCTTTGGAGTCTCAGATTCACAGCGCAACCTAGCATCACCGCGATAGACTTCCAATGACTTCTATTCCTCACTAAAATTTAAGGATCGAGCGATGCAAAGATCTTTGGCCTTATCCAGCCTTTTGGCGCTGCTTGTTATTGCGGCTCCTGCTCTGGTTCGTGCGCAGTTTCAGACGCCTACCAATGAAGAACTCAGGATGACCGCTGATCCCAAGGCGCCGGGAGCGGCTGCGGTCTATCTCAATATTGACGAGACGGCCAACGATCCGCAGCATTATCAAATCGTTTATGTCCGCATTAAAGTGCTTGCGGAGAAGGGGAAGGAACTGGCTACTGTCCAGATTCCTTTCGTGAAAGGCGTATACAAGATCACCAGCATCAAGGGCCGCACCATCCACTCCGATGGCACGATTGTCCCGCTCAACACCAAGCCGGAGGATCTGCTGATCGAAAAGAGCGGCGAAACGACGCTTGACCGCTCGGCCATACACCTGTCCAACCTCGAAACGCAGATTGACCGTATGGTCTTTAACCTGCCTAGCGTTGAAGTGGGCAGCATTCTGGAGTACAAGTACGAGCTGCACTACGACGACGTAGGTTATTCCTCGCCGACCTGGGAGGTTCAGCGCCCTTACTTCGTTCATAAGGCGCACTACGCCTTTACTCCGTACCCGGCTTTTCTTCCCAGCCAGGTCAGCACTTCGTCCGAAAACAATTTGGTGGACGCCAAAGGCCATCCCATCAATTCTCTGATCTTCTGGTCGATGCTGCCACTCGGAGTGAGTGTGAAGAACGACATTGCCGGCCGATTCAGCCTGGATGTGCAGGATGTGCCGCCCACTCCGGCAGAGGACTGGATGCCGCCGATGGAGAGTTTTCTCTACAAGGTCCAGTTCTATTACAAGAATGCTTTTTCCGCGGACGGCTACTGGGTGACAGGCGCCAGTCAGTGGACAGAGGATGTGGCCCATTTTGCCACGCGCTCCAAGGCGATTCGCGAGGTAGTGGGTGGCCTGATAGCTCCCGAAGACAGCGAGATGGACAAGGCCCGCAAGCTCTATCTGGCAGTACAAGCGCTGGACAATACCGACTTCTCGCGCAAAAGAGAGACAAGCGAACTCAAGCAGCTCAAGTTGAAAGAAGCCAAGCGGGCCGAGGATACCTGGACGCAAAAGAGTGGCGACAGCACGGACATTGCGCTGCTTTATCTGGCCATGGCGCGAGCCGCAGGGCTTGAGGCGCGGGCGATGAAGGTTGCGGATCGCAAGAAGCGAATCTTCGACTCGACCTTTTTGTGGACCAGCCAACTTGAAGATACGATTGTGCTGGTGACAGTTGCGGGCAAGGAGTTGGTGCTCGACCCCGGCGAGAAGATGTGTCCGTTCAAGACGGTGAGCTGGCGTCATTCGCATGCTACGGGCTTTGTTGAGGGCGTTGATGGCCGAAGTTTGTCTACCACCGCGGATCAGAACTACACGGAGAACAAGACCAAGCGCTTTGGCGACTTCACGGTTAGCGCGGATGGCGGCGTCAAGGGGCAGATTCGCCTGGTGATGATCGGGCAGGAAGCGTTGCATTGGAGGCAGTTGGCGCTGCGCAATGATCCGGTTGAAGTCAAAAAAAGCTTCGATCGTTGGTTGGCGACGATGGTGCCTCGCGGTGTCTCTGCGCATATTGACCATTTCATCGGGCTCGACGATCCGGAGGTGCAACTACTGGCTTTTGTAAAGGCGGAAGGAGCTTTGGGAGCAGTGACTGCCAAGCGCATCCTGCTACCGGGTTTCTTTTTCGAAGCTGGTGCCCCCCTCCCGTTTGTCAGCGCCGAGCAGCGGCAGACCTCGGTGGACATGCACTATGGCGAACAGCTTACCGATCAGGTGACCTATCATCTTGCTGCCGGAATGGAGGTGGAAGGGGCGCCACCGGAGCAGAAGTTTCTCTGGAAGGACCATGCGGTCTTTGCCACGGTCTCGCAAAAGACTCCCGGACAAATTGTGCTGGTTCGATCACTGGCCCGCTCCTTTACCTTTGCCGCGCCCAGCGAATATGGCGAACTACGCGGCTTTTATCAGAAAGTCAGCGTAGCAGACCAGCAGCAACTGGTGCTGAACCTGACTCCAGCGGGCGCGGGCAACAAAGCCGATTGAAGTTCATTCCGGCGCACCGTCGCGATAGACTTCCAATGACCTTATTTATGACTTCAACAAAGGATCGAGTGATGCGCAAGTATCTGGTCGTACCGAGTTTTCTGGCGCTATTGACAGTTATGGCCCCTGTTATGGCCCATGCGCAGTTTCAGGCGCCCACCAATGAAGAACTCAAGATGACCGAGGATCCCAAAGCGCCGGGCGCGGCCGCGGTCTATCTCTATCGGGAAGAGAATGTCGACGACGCAACTCACACCCATAGCTACTATGAGCGCGTCAAGGTGCTTGCGGAGAAGGGCAAGGAACTCGCTACCATTCGCATTCCTTATGAGCGTGGCGAGTTCAAAGTCGCCAGCATCGCGGGCCGCACGATTCATGCGGATGGAACTATCATCCCTCTGGCCACCAAGCCCTCGGATCTGTTGGATACTGGGGGCAAGGAAGTCAAATTCATGGTCTTCACGCTGCCCGACGTCGAGGTGGGCAGTGTCTTCGAGTACCGGATCAAGCTCCGCTACGACGAAAACCAGGTATCTGCGCCCACCTGGAACGTTCAGCAGGCCGCACTGGTTCGCAAGGCGCATTACACCTTCACGCCCACCATGCCGGGGAGCAAATCGTGGGTTCCTACGGCGATGACAACCAAGACCGGAGGGCGATTCGCCACCACCACACTGTTGATCGCCGGGCAGTGGTATGGACTTAAAAATGAACGCGGCGAGAACCTTGACCAACTGGTGTTTTCCTGCACAGCCATCCCCGTGGAGAAGGTGGTCCACAATGACCGTGGCGAGTATCTGCTCGATCTGACGGACATTCCACCACTTCCTCATGATGCATGGATGCCGCCGTTGGAGACGCTGCGCTGGCGGGTTCAGTTCTATTACACCTATGCTCACTCCGGGGTCGAGTATTGGGAGTCCGAGCAGAAGCTGTGGGCCAAAGAGGCCGAACATCTCACTAGTCCCACGGCTCTGTTGAAGACCGCGGTGGAGCAGATGGTCTCACCGACGGACAGCGAAGAGCAGAAGGCGCGCAAGATCTATGCCGCGGTCATGAAGGTGAAGAACCTGGATTTTGTGCAGCAGACAAGCGCACTGGCAAGTGGCGACAAGTCGAAAGCCATTCCCAGCGCGGAGAGTGTGTGGACGCAGCAGGAAGGAAGCGCGGATGGAGTTGCTTTGCTCTATGTGGCGCTGGCCCGCGCTGCGGGATTGAAGGCCTGGCCGATGCAGGTGGTCGACGGGGACCGGGGCAACTTCAATGTTCGCTGGATGAGCACGGACCAGTTGGATAGCTATATTGCCGTAGTGGAGATCGAGGGCAAGGACATCTTTCTTGATCCTGGCGAGAAGTTATGCCCCTTTGGCAGCCTGCACTGGAAGCACGCCGATGCCTCCGGCTTTCGACTTGCGGAGAAAGGTGCGGTGCTCGATACCACCCCGTCTGGCAACTACAAAGACGCGCTGGTGCAGCACGTTGGCGATCTCATCATCGATGCGGCGGGCAATGTGAGCGGGACGGTGCGCGTGGCAATCTCTGGCCCAGATGCGCTGCGCTGGCGGCAACTGGCGCTGGTGCAGGGTGTGGGCGCGTGCCGGCGGCAATTCATTACCTATCTGCGCGATTCGCTGATGCCGGGCGTGCAGGGCGACCTCGATCACTTTCTGGCTCTCGACAAGAGCGAAGGCAACCTGGTGGCCATTGTCAATCTCAGCGGCACACTGGGAGCGGTCAAGGACAAGCAGATCGTTCTGCCAGAACAACTCTTTCAGAATCCCGCGCAGCGTTCAATGCTGGAAAGCGAGATTCGCGCCACGCCCGTCGATTTTCATTATGCACAGATGGAGCAGGACGATACGACTTATCATCTTCCCGCGGGCTACACGGTATTGACTACTCCAACTGCTGGTGACGTGAACTGGCCAAGACATGCCATGCTGCGCAGCAACATTACGGTGAAAGACGGTGCGGTGGTGGTGGTGCGCTCACTGGGGCGCAACTTCTCCACACTTGAAACGCGGGAATTCGGTGATCTGCGCGGCTTTTACGCCCAGGTGGCAGCCGCCGATCAGCAGCAGATTGTGCTGAGTGCAACTTCAGCCGGACATTAAAGCATTTTCTGAAAGAGTGTGAACTTTATGACAGCATTTCAGGTCGTCGCTCCCTGCTGGTCGCACCGACTTGAGAGTGTGGTTTCAGTTTGCGGTATTTCAGAAAATGCTATAAGCGGAAATGGGCCCGTTTGCGGCGTTCGTGCAGCGAGAGACATTCAATGATTTCTTTTCCTGACTCAAACATAAAGGATCGAGTGATGCGCAAGTATCTGGTCGTACCGAGTTTTCTGGCGTTGTTGACAGTTATGGCCCCTGTTATGGCCCATGCGCAGTTTCAGGCGCCCACCAATGAAGAACTCAAGATGACCGAGGATCCCAAAGCGCCGGGCGCGGCCGCGGTCTACCTTTACCGCGAAGAAACGACCGACGACAATCTCCATTACCATGGCTACTACGAGCGGATCAAGATTCTGACGGAGAAGGGCAAGGAACAGGCCACCATCCACATTCCTTATGAGCACGGAACATTCAAGGTTTCCGACATCATTGGACGTACGATTCATGCGGATGGAACCATCATCCCGCTGACTGCCAAGCCCAGCGACTTGATGGACAGCAAGAGCAAGGGCTATCAGGTCAACACCATGGTCTTTACGCTGCCCAGCGCGGAAGTGGGCAGCATCCTCGAATACAAGCTGAATCTTCGCTACGACGACGATACTGTTGTCTCCCCCACCTGGGTGATTCAACAGCCTTTTTTCGTTCATAAGGCGCATTACTCCTTTAAACCGGCGGAGGGAGGCGGCTGGCATATTATCACCAACAGCCGTGGTCAAACCCTCGATCAGCTCATGTATTCCGTTGTCGGAGTTTCCCTGAAGGATGTGACGCACAATGTCAAGGGCACATTCATGCTGGATCTGAGCGACATTCCAGCGCTTCCTTCAGACGACTGGATGCCACCCTTGAATACACTGCGCTGGAAGGTTGAGTTCTATTACACCTATGCCCACACCGGAGTTGAGTTTTGGAACGCTGAGCAAAAGCTGTGGGCGAAGGACACAGATCGTTTCACAAATCCCACGGGGGGATTGAAGAAGGCTGTAGCGGACCTTGTTTCGCCCAGTGACACCGAGGAGCAAAAGGCGCGCAAGATTTACGACGCGGTCATGAAACTCAACAATACCGATTTCACCCGCACCAAAACCGAGGCCGAGCGCAAGGCCGAGAAGCTGAAAGCCATCAAGACGGCCGAAGACGTATGGAAGCAGCAGAGCGGATCGGAGGATGAGATCGCCATGCTCTACGTGGCTCTGGCTCGCTCAGCCGGCCTGAAGGCTTGGCCGATGGAGGTGGTTAATCGAAATCGTGCCCTCTTCGATACGAGATATCTCAGTACCTACCAGTTGGACGATTACATAGCCATTGTGGAATTGAATGGCAAGGAAGTCTACCTCGATCCCGGACAGAAGATGTGCTCCTTTGGCATGTTGCATTGGAAGCATACTTTCGCGTCGGGATTCCGGCTCTCCGACAAGGGGGTGGAGATTGCAACAACGCCTCCGGGAACCTTCAAGGAAGCAGTGGAGCAACGCACGGCGGATCTGATGCTGGATGCGCAGGGGAACGTGACGGGTACGGCGCGGATCGGAATGAAGGGGCCCGATGCGATGTACTGGCGGCAACTGGCGATTGAAAACGATTCGGGAGAGGTCAAGAAGCAATTCAATGAGTCCATTCGTGACGAGGTCCCAGAGGGTGTGCAGGCTGACTTCGATCACTTCCTGGGGCTGGACGATTACAACCTCAATCTGGTTGCTGTTGTGAATATGAGTGGCAGTCTGGGCGCAGCTACCGGTAAGCGTTTCTTTCTTCCTGGACTTTTCTTTGAGTCACATAGCAAGCACCCGTTTGTGGCGCAAGACAAGCGGATCACGCCGATCGATGTCCATTTCGCTCGCATGGAGCAAGATAGTGTGACCTATCACTTGCCTTCCGGGTATGCCGTGGAGAGTTCGCCCCAAACCAACGATGTGACCTGGCCCAATCACGCCTTGCTGCGCATCAAGTCCGTGGCCAAGGATGATACGGTTCAGGTCGTACGATCCTTTGCCCGGAACTTTACGCTGCTTGAAGCAGCGGATTACAACGACCTGCACGATTTTTATCTGAAGCTGGCTACGGCGGATCAGCAGCAACTGGTGCTTTCCCGCGCTGCCGCGGTGAAAGGAAACTGAGGATGAGGATCTCGTGCTGGAGTTCCACGGCCCGCGTTCTGTTGGGTGCGTTGTTGTTGTTTGCCTGCAAGCCGGGGCTGGCTAACTGGTTTGGCAAGGACAAAAACATCCCGGAGTGGGGTTTGGAAGCAGCCAAGACAGCCATTCCCGCCTATGTCAAAGACGCATCCTCGGTCATTCTCTTCGACGAGTATGTGGAGACTGTCGACGGGCAGGGCCGCGCCGTGGAGCGCGAGCGCGAGGCGATCCGCATTCTCAAACCGCAAGGCCGTCACACCTCCTGCGAGGTTTCCTACGACGTGGATGAGAAGATCAACTACTTCCGGGCCTGGACCATCGCCGCCGACGGCAAGCAGTACATGGCCGAAGACACGGATTTCACCGAGGCAGGCGACACCGGGGTTCCGATCATGCTTTCGACGCGCAAGAGTCGCACCGCGCATCCTCCGGCCATCGATGTGGGCGCTACTTTGGTCTGCGAGTCAGAAGAGCTGATGGAACCCTATAGCCAGGAGAAGGTCTGGAGCATCCAAACGGGTATTCCTGTTGTTTTTCAGGCGCTCGAAGTGGACCTGCCCGCGGGTCGGGCCCACGCCGAGGTCTGGCACCAGTTCTCTCCCGTCAAGCCGGTCGAGGTTGCTCCCAACCACTGGCGCTGGGAGGTGAAGGAGATGCCAGAGCTTGATCTGCGCGACATTCCATCGCGTCCGGATTGGGCGGCGCTGGCAGCGCGCATGTCGGTGCATTGGGGTGATGCCGCTGTTGAGGGTAAAGACAAGCAGTGGCAAGCGATTGGCCAGTGGGTGACGAAGCTGGAAGAAGGCCGCCCTGCTCCATCCTCTGAGATCACTGCGGAAACCCAGACACTCATCGCGGGAGCTCCGGACTTTTACGCCAAACTCAGCCGTATCACCGACTACATCCAGAAAAATGTCCGCTATTTCGTTGTGATGCGGGGGATCGGTGGATTGCAGGCGAACCACGCTTCCGACATCTATCGCAACCGTTATGGAGACTGCAAGGACAAGACCACCTTGCTCATCTCCATGCTGCAGGTGGCGGGCATTCGCGCCTATTACATGCCCGTGGATCACCGCCGCGGCGTGGTGGATCCCAATGCACCCTCTCTGGTTGGCGATCATATGATCACCGCCATTGAGGTTCCCGCTGAGGTGCAGGATTCGCGTCTGAAGGCGATCGTGAAGGGCGCGGACGGCAAACGGTATCTGATCTTCGATCCTACCGATGAGCGCACTCCGGCAGGCAATCTTGGCTCCTATCTGCAAGGGGGCTATGGACTGCTCGCGGCGGGTGCGTCCAGCCAGATCATGGCCCTGCCTGTTCTCGGCCCGGATGCGAACGGTACGGAGCAAAAGGGAAGTTTCACGCTGGCGGCGGATGGTTCGTTGACCGGGTCGGTCGATACCTCGCACTTCGGTCCGGAGGGCGCGGACCTGCGCACCTTTCTCAAATACACCGATGAAAAGGAACGGCGCGACGCCTGGGAGACCCATATCGCCCGCGACCTGCCGGGGGTGACGCTGGGTTCATTTCAGTTTGTCCAGCCCGCGGCGTTGGACAAGCCATTGGAGTTTCACTACAAGATGACCGCACAGCGCTACTCTCACCAGGCCGGACCACTGCTGCTGGTGCGAACCCGCGTTGTCGGCGATGATGCTCTGCCTTTCGACGAAAAGCCGCGTACTTTGCCTATTGACCTCAACGCAACCGGCCGTTGGCGCGAAAGCTTCGATATCGCCCTGCCTGCCGGCTATGTGGTCGATGAGATACCGGACCCGGTCGATGTGGACATGGACTTCGCCAGCTACCACTCCGCAGTCACCGCCAAGCCCGGCGTGCTGCACTACGAGCGGGAGTATGTGGTGCGCCAGGTGGAGATTCCAGCCAGCAAGGCCGCCGACTTTCGCAAACTCGAAGGAGCCATCCTCTTCGACGAGAAGGGGACGGCAGTGCTCAAGAAGCAGTAGGGAATCTCACTGTTTGAATGGTATCCCTGGTCCCAAAATCGGGACCTGGGGCACCCGCATTGCACACGCGCCACTGCCTTTGCATCGCTTCCGTCCGGGGCACATCCAAACGTGTAGACCCGTTACCAGATTCCGCATTTATTTGGAGATGAACTTTGAGCACTGCCTTGTTTACCCCTCTCAAGCTTCGTTCGGTCGAGTTCGCCAACCGCATCGGCATGGCGCCCATGTGCCAATACTCGGCGCGGGATGGCTTTGCCAACGACTGGCATCTGGTTCACCTCGGCAGCCGCGCCCAGGGTGGTGCGGGAATGATCATGCTGGAGGCTACGGCGGTGACTCCCCAGGGCCGCATCTCGCCTGGGGATCTGGGCCTGTGGAAGGACGAGCAGATCTTCGGGCTGAAACGCATCGTGGATTTCATTCACAGCCAGGGCGTGCGTGCCGGAGTGCAACTGGCCCACGCCGGCCGCAAAGCCAGCATGTCGATCCCCTTTGCCGGCGAACGGCTGCTGAGCGATGCGGAGGGTGGATGGCAGACGGTCGCACCCAGTCCGTTACCGTTTGCCGAGAACACCAGCCAACCGGTGGCGCTGGATCAGGCGGGCATTGAGGCTGTGGTTGCGGCCTTTGCCCAGGCCGCGCGCCGGGCCGGGGAGGCGGGCTTCGACTTTGTCGAGATTCATGCCGCTCACGGCTACCTGCTGCACCAGTTCCTGTCGCCACTTAGCAACCAGCGCACCGACAGCTACGGCGGCAGCTTTGCCAACCGCACCCGGTTGGTGCTGCAGGTGGTGGACGCCGTTCGCGCCGTCTGGCCGGCTCACCTGCCGCTGCTGGTGCGCATCTCGGCCACAGACTGGCGCGAGGGCGGATGGAATCCAGATGAGTCCGTGGAACTCTCCCGGCTTTTCCGAGAGCATGGCGTCGATCTGGTGGATGTTTCTACCGGCGCGCTGGTGCCCCACGCGCAGATTCCGGTGGGTCCGCACTTTCAGGTGGAGTTTGCTCGCCGCATTCGCCGCGAGGCAGGCATTCCCACCGCCGCCGTAGGGCTGATCACCGATCCCGCACGGGCCAATGCGATTGTGCAGGATGGTGATGCCGATCTGGTCCTGCTGGGCCGGGAACTGCTGCGCAATCCCTTCTGGCCGGAAGAAGCTGCTGAAGCCCTGAAGGAGCCGGCAAGCTGGCCAGTGCAATATATCCGTGCTGCTCCAAAGGGGGCGACGCAGCGTGAGCCGTTGACGCAGGACAAGGTAGGTTGATCAACTTGGCTCGGGTAAAAACCGGCAAAACCAGATCAATTCCCAATGCAATCAGCTAAATATCGGCAAATTTAGAAGAAATTGTGCAACTTTGCAATATCTATTGTGCAAAACATGGCCTATACTGCGGGATGAGCAGGGTGCACAAGAACCAGTGCATCCCTGCCGGACTGGACCATGGCCCCACAGCTTGCCCGCCAACCCGCCTTTGAAGCGCCCGCGATTCCGGACCGTCTCTACTTCCGGATCGGGGATGTGGCGCGTCTGTGCGGCGTTGAGACCTATGTGTTGCGTTTTTGGGAGACGCAGTTCCCACAACTGAAGCCCAACAAGAGCGGAACCGGCCAGCGGCTCTATCGCCGTCGCGATGTGGAGACGGCGCTGGAGATCAAGCGCCTGGTGCATGGCGAGGGCTACACGCTCTCCGGCGCACGGCAGTTGCTGGAACAGCAGGGCCGGAAGCGTGAGCCGCAGTTCATTCTGCCGCTGGTCGAGAGCGAGAACGCGCCGAACGTCGCAGCGCTTCAGGTTGAGGCGGTTGCCGCTCTGGTCAGCCACGCCCGTGAGGAACTGCGCGCCATTGCCAAGCTGCTGGCCTCGCCTGATCCCCAGCCCGCCCGCCGCCGCTCCAAACTGGCCACAGTACCGCCGCCGGCACAGTTGCTCTTTCCTTCCTGAAGCGGACGTAGCGTTGCGGGGCGGTGATCGAAAATTGATTCGACACGCCAAAATAGACATATTCCTCACTTCCATCTGATGTACTCTGGGTTCCCCAGGCATTTGTGCAGATTGAATGCCGCCAAACTATTTATTGAATTGATTTTCTTATGGAGCCAAGCCAGCGATGAAATGTGTACATTGTGGATCTACGAATTTCAGAACCTCGCGGTTGCGCCGCACCGATATTGTGCGCCTGTTTTTCTTTCATTACCCTGTGCGTTGCCGTCTCTGCCATGAACGGGAGTATGTCGACCTGCTGACTGCTCTGCGCATCAACGCCAAGCGTCCGACGAGTGCAACGGGCGGGGCACACTAAAGCTTCCTGAGAGACATTGATTCGCTGCGGGATGGTCCATGGACGGGGTGGGGGGCAGTAGGTTGAAAATGCAGGATGGCTCCCAGGAAATCCCCCTAAAATGAAAAACGGAAGCGAATTCGCTTCCGTAAGTCACAGATTTAAATGGTCGGGACGGGCAGATTCGAACTGCCGACCCCTCGCACCCCAAGCGAGTGCTCTACCAGGCTGAGCCACGTCCCGACACAATGGAGCCGACTCATGACGAGTCAACCTCCGGGGTCTTGTTTAGTTTACAACAGAGTGGCAGTTTGTGCTGCCGTTGGAGGGGCGCTTCGGCTCCGGGAGGAGAAAAATTCCTGGAAGTCCAACTTGTGACCCTTGAATCAGCGAGACGATATGGGTGCCCTCGGTCCCGATTCTGGGACCGAGGAGACAATGAAACCACATGGCTTTAGTGCGCTGGCGGAGTGTATTGCTGGGGCATCTCCACGCCTTCGCCGAAGAAGAACGACTCCATCTGCTCGACCAGGAACTGCTGCGCCTGGGGGGTCCAGGGCTGCAGGCGGTATTCATTGAGCAGCATCTTTTGCCGCTCGCCCCACTCGGTCCAGGCGGCGAGGGAGACGTTTTGGTAGATCTTTTGACCGAAATCGGAGTCGAAGGGGGGCTCGTCCAGTCCCTCCATCTCTTTTTTGTTGCGAACGCAGAAAACGGTGTGCGCCATAGCTGGGAATGCTCCTTGAAATTGATTGTACTTGGCCCTTGCGGGCGGATTATTGAAATCACATCCTGGAAAACTCAGCGCCGTTTGCCCTTCTTGAGCGGCTTTTTCTTGGATTTGGGCGGAAAACCGCCGGCTGCGGCGCGCTGTTTTTTCCTGGACTTGGTCGATTTCTTGCCGGCAACTTTAGGGTGCGGCGGGCCGGATCGTTTGCCGGTCAGCGGCAGGCCTTCTTCGACCAGGGAGAATTGCAGCTTGCGCTCCTGAGAGAGAATGCGGTCCAGAATCACCCGCACCTGGTCGCCGGCGCGGAAGCAGCGGCCCCAGTGCGTGCCGACGATCTCGTGAGTGTTCTCGCGCCAGGTGTAGCGGTCGTCGCGAATGGAGTCGATGGGCACCAATCCCTCGACAAACATGTCGGTCAGTTCGACGAAGAGGCCGTATTTGGCGGGGTTCAGTACCAGCGCGGCAAACTCTTCGCCCACCTTGTCCTGCATGAAGCGGACCTTCTTCCACTCCACCAGTTCGCGTTCGGCCTCGGCGGCGCGACGTTCGGTCAGGCTGGTCTCTTCGGCGATCTGGGCCAGATCTTCCTCGGGGATGGGAGGATTTAGGAATGGAGTGATGGCCTTTTTGGGCGTACGAAGATGCGGAATTCTGCTGTCGGCCAGACCTTCGATGGGGTGGGTCCAGGGTGAGGCGTGGCGGCCCTCGGCAACTGCGCCTTCGCCCAGCAGGCCGGAGCGCAGCAGCGCCTTGATGATGCGGTGCACGATCAGGTCGGGATAGCGGCGAATCGGCGAGGTGAAGTGGGAGTAGGTGGGCGCGGCCAAGGCAAAGTGGCCCTGGTTGTCTTCGGAGTAGCGGGCCTGACGCAGCGAGCGCAGCATCAGATAGCTGAGAATGCGCTCCTCGGGCTTGCCCTCGATGCGATGGGCCAGCTTCTGGTACATGCGCGGAGTGACGGGAATGTCTTCGGGCACCTCGTGGGTGCGGGCTGGACGACCGCTACGCTGCGAGTCGCGCCGGTCTCCGCGGGTCTGGATCTTCTTGACCGGCAAAGCGCCCAGGCCGAGGGTGTAGCCAAAGGCGGCGGCCAACTCCTCGAACTGCACCACGCGGCGGGCTTCGGGCTTCTCGTGGATGCGATAGATGGAGGGCACGCCCAGATCTTCCAGCCAGGTGGCCACGCACTCGTTGGCGGCCAGCATGAACTCTTCGATGAGGCGGTTGGCCCAGGTGCGTTCGGATTTGGTGACGCCGCGCATCTGGCCGTGTTCGTCGAACTCGATGACCGGCTCGGGCAGGTCAAAGTCGATGCTGCCGCGCTGTTCGCGGCGCTTGTTCATCAGGCCGGCGAGGTGGCGCATGCGCTCGAAGTCGGGGCAGAGTTCTGGGTAGCGGGCGCGGGTCTCGGCGTCACCTTCGAGGATGGCGTGAACCTCGGTGTAGGTCATGCGGGCGGCGGAGCGGATCACGCCCTCGACGATCTCGTAGCCCTCAATGCGGCCCTTGGCGTCGAGGTGCATCAGGCAGCTCAGCACCAGGCGGTCTTCGCCGGGGCGTAGGCTGCAAATGTCGGTGGAGAGCTCCTGGGGCAGCATGGGAATGGCGCGGTCGGGAAAGTAGACGCTGGTGCCGCGCAGGCGGGCTTCCAGATCGAGATCGGTTCCAGGGCGGACGTATTCGGCGACGTCGGCGATATGCACCTGCAGTTCGTAGCCGCCGTCGGCGGTTTCACGCACCAGAATCGCATCGTCGAAGTCGCGGGCGGTTTCGCCGTCGATGGTGACGATCTTTTCTTCGCGAAAATCGCGACGGCGTGAAACCTCTTCGGGATAGAGGTGAGCTACGGAGCGCGCCTCGGCCAGCACGTTGTCCGGGAAGGTGTGCGGCAACTGGTGCTTGCGGATCATCATCTCCACATCGACGCCGAAGCCTTCGGGGTCGCCGAGGATCTCAATGACCCTGCCCACCGGCTGACGGGTGGGCGTGGGCCAGGAGGTGATCTCGACGTTGACGACCAGTCCTTCCATGTCGTCGAAGAAGACGGCAGCGAGCGCTTCCTTGCCCAGCACGCGATGCGGCGTGGTGGTGCTGGCCGCACGGGCATTTGCGGCGCGGGAGTCGTCGGCAGCTATGGGCAGTTCTTGACCTTCCGGGATCAGGATGGTCTGGGTCATGCGTTCGTCGAAGGGAACGACCAGATTCCCGGCGGAATGGCTGGATTTGGAGTAGTGAAAGATGCCGACGACAGTCGTGTTGCGGCGTTCGACGATGCGGGCGATGCGGCCCTGACGGCGGCCATCGGCGCGGGGAGGCTCGACTTCGACCAGCACCTGATCGCCTTGCATGGCGCCGTTGATCTCGTTGGGAGGGATGAAGATGTCGTCCGTACCGACAGACTGGCGGGGATTGGGGCGGACAAAGCCAAAGCCGTCGCGGTGCAGGTCGAGGCGGCCGGCGCAGAGGTTCTCGCGGCTGTTGGGATTGGCACTTAGCGGTTTGGGAATGCTCCAGCACTCGCGGTCGAGCTTGGCCAGTTGGCCGCGCGCGGTGAGGCGGGCCAGTTGTTCGAGCAGCAGGCGACGCTCGCGGCCTCCGCCCAGGCCCAGTTCGCGGACCAGTTGCTTGTATCCTGCCTTTTTCCCGGCACTGCGGGCAATGTGCGCCACCAGATCGCGATCAATCATAGCTTCAGAGTACAGCGCAGAGGCGCGTTTGTGGCGGATTGGAAGCAACTGTTGACCTTCATGGGTCGCATTGCGCGGTTACGGATTGAATGCTCGAAAAATGAACAGCGCCGCTTTAAAATAATGGCAACGCAATCATCGTGACGGCTGCGAGAGGATAAGATCCTCAGTGAGGCTGTTGGGGTGAAGTTGTACTCTTCAGGTAGGCATTTTTAGAATTTTGGGCTCCCGGCAGCGGCCCCTGCCCCGATCGCCCGTCCCCAGAGGACAGAAAAGGAAACCGCTTTGAGCGCAATGTGGAAACCCAGCCAATCCGGAACGATTACCCCCAGCATCACCCCGGAGCCCGTCCGCCCCGCGGCACCTTCCCCGTCGTTTGAGGCCGCCGCGGCCAGTCGCGTAGCCGCCACCACGGGCGATCAGGCCACCATCGGCAAGGGACTGATCATCAAGGGCGAGATCTCGGGTTCCGAGTCGCTGTTTATCGACGGCAAGGTCGAGGGCAGCATCAATCTGCCCGGCAACCGCGTCACCGTGGGCCGCAACGGCCAGGTAGCGGCCAGCATCAATGCCCGCGAGATCGTGGTTCTGGGCAAGGTGCGGGGAAACGTCTCGGCCTCTGATCGGGTCGATATCCGCGCCGAGGGCGCACTGACCGGCGACGTCGCCGCGGCGCGCATCAGCATCGAAGACGGCGCGTTCTTCAAGGGCGGCATCGACATTCGCAAGCCCGAAGGCAAGGCCGGCGAAGCTCCCAAGCCGGTTCAGGTCTAGTCTTTTTCTCTTGCCCAAAAGAACGCCTCCGCCTAGCGGGGGCGTTTTTCTATGGGGCTTTCTTGGATTGATCCATCCCTCAAATGGTGTGACGACCTTCTATGCATTTCGCGATAAAACCTGCGAAATAGATGGGGAACGGTGCTTGTATTTGAGGGCCGGATCAACAGTTGGTGGAGATCGACGGCACGCGTGCGTGGATATTGCCCTGGCTTTCAGGAAGGTCATAGCTCCCTGAGAGAGGGGTTTCCTCAATGAAGGCGTTTTAGCCGCTCTACCGTTTAATTTCAATCAGATAAATATTTTTGGGGCTTAGGAAGAAAAGGTCGTGATTGAGTGCTCTAAGATGTTGCAATGGCTGGAGTAAACCGTTATTTTCGTTTTTCGAAGATTTCTGAGGCCAAGTTTCGCGCTCTTGTGCGTTGTTTTGCGCTCGACATGACAGCCACGCAGACAGCCCTGATGACCGGCCTTTCTTTGCGTTCTACGAATCAGATTTTTCTGCGACTAAGAGAAAAACTTTTCAATGAATGCGAGAAGATTTCTCCCTTTAGCGGCGATCTGGAAGCCGATGAATCGTACTTTGGTCCGCGCCGGGTTCGTGGAAAACGGGGCCGAGGAGCCAGTGGAAAAACCATCGTCTTTGGCCTGCTTAAACGCGACGATCAGGTCTACACAGAGATCGTGCCAAATGCTTCAAAAGCCACGCTGCAAGCCATCATTCGCGGCAAGGCAAGTCTGGAATCAGTGGTCCACACGGATCGTTGGCGCGGGTATGACGGGTTGGTAGATCTGGGCTTCGACAAGCATCTGCGAGTCAATCACGGGGACAACGAATTTGCTCTAGGGCCGAACCACATCAATGGAATCGAGAGCTTCTGGAGCTATGCCAAGCACCGCCTGGTTAAATTCCACGGCATGAGGAAAAGCACCTTCCCATTGCATTTGAAGGAAACGGAATTTCGCTTCAACCAGAGAAAAAATAACCTTTACAAAGTGCTACTATCAATCCTCAGAAAGGACCCGCTCTGACGACCTTTTCTTCCTAAGCCCC